>Ga0209958_1000166_pt1 | contig 202349 bp, 191 predicted proteins | sample ThiBio_inoc_plan_FD_183942 | JGI IMG/M metagenome (GOLD analysis project Ga0209958, IMG submission 183942) | Wastewater bioreactor microbial communities from Cape Town, South Africa - Thiocy_inoc_plan (SPAdes) | ecosystem: Engineered > Bioremediation > Thiocyanate > Unclassified | place: South... | reverse complement strand
GTGCAGGATCACCGATTTCGGATAATGCACGCCCTTGAACTCGATCACGCCAATCGCCTCTCACCAACTCCCTTACAACGCTGGAATATCATGCGCGCCCCGAAAGTCGAAAGTTTGCGACAGTACCGACTGCGAAACGTGCACGGCGCCTCCTGCGCATGAAAAAGCCCGCGCGAGGCGGGGCTAGGTGAGGGATCAGATCGCCAACAGGCGGCTGGCACAAAGAAAAAGCCCCGCCGCGTGAACGGCAGGGCAAGTCTGAGCAGCAGATAGGTATGTCCCATCGCTACTCAACTCTGAGTGGTGATTGCGAAATTATCAACCTATTCCGAAGAATATGGTGACACTTTATCATGAATCTTCCCCGTGACTTTTGGCGACCATCTGGGGCAGTTGTCGAAGAGTCAGGGCTCGCAATCTCATTGCCCTGACAGGCGGCTTTGTTTTCACTGCCGCCTTCCACCCGCTCGCAAGCTGGGGGAAGCAGGTGGCGGTACCCGCAGTTACACCCCACCGCCACCTGCGATCCGGCACTCAGATCATTAGCGCCACACGAAGGCCAGGAACGGGTGACTGCACGTTCTTTGGCTCACAACCTAGTCAGCCAGCCCTGGCCCCGCTGCGTCTCTATGATCGCAACATTTAGGCTTCTGAGACAAGTCACGAGCAAGATGGAAATTTGCCAATAGGCCAGACTATGAAAAAACCTGCCGCACGAGACGGCAGGGGTAAGTTTGAGAGCTGATAGGAAGGCCTACCGCTGTTGCAACCTTGAGTCGTGGTGGGAAGTTTATCAACCGGTTCTTAAGAGTCCGGTGAAATTTATCTTGAATTCTCTCCGTGACTTTAATCGCCGTACATGCGACTGAACGCTCTACCAGAGCTTGCACACATATCGCTCTGGCAGGCGACCCAGCTCCCGGTCGTCCGGGGTCCCCTTGTACCTGGGGGAAGCAGGTGGTGGCACGCGCATTACACACCGCCACCACCTGCGACCCAAATTAGCCTTTCATTTCTTAGTTTAAGTTCATGGCCTCGCCTAGCTGCGTCGTCTCTACATCATTCTGTCAATTGGACCGTCGCGGAGTTTGCACCGGAACTCGATACGTTCAACCGTGGGCGCAACTTCGCGGTATGGCTAGGTTAGGTGCCCCCGCGGAGATCGGCGGGCGGCAAGACCCGGCTCGGATCGGTCAGCAAGATGGTAAAACCGACATCCGCCACCTGCTGATCGTAGGCTCCGCCACAGACACGCCAGCCGCGCATCACTGAGCCAGAAGTATCCATCATATCACCGCTCGATCTTCTCATGGTACATCAGTCCCTGCCACAATCAATGGGTCCTGAGCCTGGGTGAGAGATCGCCCCCTCCTATGCGACTGCCTATCCTGCGCTCCGACGGGGTCAGCCCGAAGCAACGGACAAATGAACGCGTGAAATTGGCCTGGCTTGAGAATCCGGTCGCAAATGCGATCTGGCTGATTGGGAGCTTGGTCTGCCGTAGCAACTCATCTGCCTTTGTGAGGCGCAGACTGGTGTAGGCTGCCATCACCGACCGCCCCAGATCACCCTGAAACTGCCGCTGCAACTGCCTGCTGCTGAGGCCTGCCAGCCGCGCAAGGTGCTTTAACGGCAAAGGGTCGGCGATGTGATCCTCCATCAGCCGCAAGGCGGCAAACACGCCTGTCCGGTGGCTTGACTGTTCCATGCCGATGCCTCGCTGGGCAACTTCTGGAGTACGGATGCGGGTGTAGATAAAACGGCCGCTCACTTTGGCGGCCAGTTCATGGCCATGCCGCGAGCGTATCAGCGCGTGCATCATGTCAAGCCCGGCAACGCCTCCTGCACAGGTGACCCGGTCACGATCCAGCACAAAGAGGTGCTGTTCCGTCAGCAGCTCCGGCAACAGCTCACGCAGGGCATGAACATATTCCCAGTGAACGGCAATCCGCCGCTCATACAAGAGCCCGGCCTTGGCCAGCAACACCACCCCGGCTGAAATTCCACCCAACGAAATGCCACGACGCGCCGCTTGGCGCAGGAAGGTCAGGCAGTCTGGCCGTTCCGTTGTGAAGGGATTGCCGCCCGCGACGATGAACAGCCAGTCAAGATCGGGCGGGGCCTGGCTGAAGGGGATCGTCTCGAAAAGACCACCGCAAGACGACCGAACCGGCCCTCCCGCGACAGAGAGGAAGCAGGTTTCATAGAGCACTCGCCCTGACATCTGATTTGCCGCTCGCAGCGGGTCCACCGATGAAGCCGCAGACATAAGTGCGAAATCCTCAATCAGGATGAAGCCGAATTTCTCTGCCCGTTCAGACAAGGTCATGTCCTCAAATGAATAAAATATGTCACTTGGTGAGTATTAGACATTGTTCACCTTGCTGCACAATAAAATGATTCCACTGGTGCGAAAACGGGCCCTGGCTCCGCCGCGCTGGCCCCCGGCAGGGGGTGCCTTTGGAATGCAAGCAAAAAAACCACTGGATATCAGTGGCATACCAAATGGGAGACATCGAATGAAAGCCATTCTCAAACTCACTCTCGGCGTGCTGCTGGCTAGCACCGGGCTTGCCTCGGCCGATACGCTTGAGAAAATCGCGGCAGCGGGGAAGATCGTCGTCGGGGTCAAGAACGACTACCGCCCCTGGGGCTATCTGGATGCCAGCGGCAATATTGTCGGGCTGGAAATCGACCTTGCAAAGGACATTGCCAGCCGCCTTGGCGTCGAGGTCGAGCTGGTGCCTGTCGTGGCTTCGAACCGGATGGAGTTCCTGCAACAGGGCCGGATCGATCTGATCATCGCGACCCTGGGTGACAATCCGCAACGCCGCGAAGTGGTCGGCATGGTCGAGCCGAACTACTATGCCGGCGGCGCCAACGTGCTGGCCCCGAAGGCAAACGGACTGAAAGAATGGACTGATCTGGAAGGCAAGGATCTCTGCGCCATTCAGGGCAGCTACTACATCCGCGAAACCACCCAGAAATACAAAGCCAATATCCTCGCTTTTGCTGGTGTGCCCGAAGCGACGGCCGCACTGACCAATGGCAGCTGCGTGGGCCTGCTCTATGACAATACATGGATCGAGAGCCAACTGGCATCCGAGGGTTCCTGGGCAGATTACGAGATGCCCTTCGTCACCGAACAGCTGCAGCCCTGGGCGATCGCCGTGCCGCTTGCTGAACTGGACGGTCCCTATGGTCTCAAGATCAGCGAGATCATCACCGACTGGCACAAGACCGGCTACCTGATCGAGGCGAATGCCGCCAATGGCATCGCCGCCAGCCCCTTCCTTGAAGAGCAGCACGAGAAGTTCAAGTAACTCATCCTGTTCCGGCCGGTTGCTTGGTCGGGCCGGCCCGTTTCCCGGAGGGTTCGGTGGAAACAGTCGAGACGTTTTTCCAGTGGCTGCGTCAGAGCCATGGCATCAATCTGACAATCGGCTACGACGCCTGGGACCGCGCCCAATTCCTCAGCGGGCTCTGGATGACGGTGAAGCTTTCCGTCCTGTCGATCCTGTTCTCACTTCTGGTGGGCGTGGTCGGTGCCTGGGCTCAGGGGGCGCAATCGCGGCTTTTGCGGCTGCCGGTAGGTCTTTTCGTGACCTTCTTCCGCAATACGCCGCCACTGGTTCAGCTTTACTTCTTCTTCTTCGCGCTTGGCTCGATCCTGCGGGTGCAGAATGACGCCGGGATGAGCGTGCCGATGATTTCGGCCTTCAGCTGGGCGGTGATCTCGCTGACGCTCTTTGCTGGCGCGCTGAATACCGAGATCTTTCGCTCTGGCATTGATGCGGTGCCGAAATCCACCCTTGAGGCGGCAGAGGCGCTCGGCTTCACCCGGCTCCAGACCTATATCTATGTCGTCCTGCCGCTGGCGCTGCGCATCTCTCTGCCCTCTCTCGGAACGAACCTCGTCAATCTCGTGAAAACGACCACGCTGGCCTATGCGATCGCGGTGCCTGAACTCCTGTATTCGGCGGCGCAGATCTGGTCCGAGCAACTGAACGTCCGTGAGATGATGACCATTCTTTTGCTGAGCTACATTCTGCTGGTCGCGGTGCTGGTCTGGATCATGGGGCGCTGGGAAAGATCCCTGCGCATCCCGGGATATGGAGTCTGATATGTGGTTGCCTCCGATCCCCGAGCCTGCCCGCAATCCGGCGCTGCGGCGCCCAGGTCATATGGATGTGCTTTTGCCGCGCCGTGCATATGCGGCGTCGGCACTGAACTGGCGCGAGACTTTGCTCAACCCGGTCTCGATGACGCTGCTCTTTGCCGGACTGACCGCCAGCCTGATCGGGGCGGCCTGGGCGCAGGATGCTGCTTCGGCGCAGCCGTCTGTCTTCTCGGTACTTCTGAAATGGACGCCGCTGCTGGGAGAGGGCTTTGCCTATAATGTACTGATCTCGCTTCTTTCGATGCTGATCGGGACTGTACTGGGGGTGATGCTCGGTATCCTGCAGGTCTCACCGCTGATGCCGGTACGCAAATTCGCATGGCTGGTGACGCAGTTCTTCCGCAACTCGCCCTGGCTGGTTCTGCTGTTCTACTCGATCCTGCTGATCCCGTTTCAGGTCACGGCTTTCGGCATCACCGTGCCTTTTCCTGGCTGGCTAAAAGCGGTGATTGGCCTCTCGCTGCCGGTCATGGCCTATATGTCGGAATATGTGCGCGGCGCGATCCTGTCGGTTCCGACCGGGCAATGGGAAAGCGCGGAATCGCTTGGCTTCACCCGGGGCCAGACGATGCGGATGGTGATCCTTCCGCAGACGGTAAAGCGGATCCTGCCGAACTGGATGAACCTTTACGCGGTGCTGACAATGGCGACGCCGCTGGTGTCGATCATCGGGGTGGACGACATCATGGGCTATACGCGCTCGGCTCTCTCGGCCGAGGGCAGGCCCGATATCCTGATCCCGATGTATCTTTATGTCCTGAGCTGGTTCTTCGCCTACTGCTACCCGATCAGCCTTGTCACATCCTGGCTTGAACGCCGCTATTCCGTGAAATTGTAAGGACTCACCATGGCTCATACAGAAGGCAGATGGACAGAGGCGCAACCCATCGTTTCGCTGAAGGATGTGCGGAAATCCTATGGCACGGTGCAGGTGCTGAACGGGATCAGCCTCGACATCATGAAGGGCGAGGTGGTTTGTATCATCGGACCATCAGGTTCGGGGAAGTCGACGCTCATCCGTTGCATCAATGCGTTGGCCGATATTCAGGGCGGCTCAATCCAGGTTGAGGGCCAGGAGGTGCATGATGCAAAGCTCGACAAGCTGGCATTGCGCAAGAAGATTGGCATGGTGTTCCAGCAGTACAACCTTTTCCCGCATAAGACCGCGTTGCAAAACGTGATGATGGCGCCGGTCAAAGTGCTCAAAGAGAACCGGGTCGAAGTCGAAAAACGCGCCCGAGAGCTGATCCGCAAGGTGCGGCTGGAGGGCAAAGAAAACAGCTATCCCGGGGAGCTTTCGGGCGGTCAGCAGCAACGCGTCGCCATTGCCCGCAGCCTCGCCATGCGGCCAGACATCATGCTGTTCGATGAGGTGACCGCCGCGCTTGACCCCGAAACGGTGAAAGAGGTGCTGGTGACGATCAAGGATCTGGCCGCCGAGGGCATGACCTGCATCCTTGTGACCCACGAAATGGGCTTCGCGCGTGAGGTGGCCGACCATATCTACTTCACCGATAAAGGCGTGATCGTCGAACATGGTCCGCCCGAGACCTTCTTCACCAATGCCTCAGACCCGAGAACACGGCAGTTCCTCAGCCAGGTTCTCTGACCCCGGATTCTCGGGTTCCTCCGCTTTTTCAGGCTGATTGCCTGTCTCAACAGCCACGGCGTGGGCCTCATCATGCGCCGTGGGCATTCCAACACTCTCAGAACAGGACTTCCGGGCATGACTCGTATCGAAACTGATGGTCTGGGCGCGCGTGAGCTGCCAGATGTGGCGCTTTATGGCGTCAACACTTTGCGCGGGTCCGAGAATTCGGCGCTTGGCAGCCTGACAATCGGTGATCATCCGGGCTTGGTGCGCGCTCTGGCGGTGATCAAAAAGTCGGCTGCTCTCGCCAATCGTGAGATCGGGGTGCTGGAACCCCAGCTCACAAATGCGATCATTGCGGCCTGTGACGAGCTGCTGGCGGGCCAGCACCATGACCAGTTCATCATCGATATTCTTGAAGGATCAGGCGGCACCTCGATCAACATGAACGCGAATGAGGTGATCGCGAACCGGGCCTTGCAGATCCTTGGGCACACGGCGGGGGATTACGCCATCCTGCATCCGAATGATCACGTCAATCATGGGCAATCGACCAATGATGTCGTGCCCTCGGCGTTGAAACTTGCGGTTTATGAGGCTGTACAGCCTTTGGTTGTGGCACTGACCCATCTGGCAGATGCCTTTGCCGCGCGAGCCGCGGACTTCGGCGATGTGCTGAAAATCGGCCGTACCTGCATGCAGGCGGCGCAGCCGATGACGCTGGGCCAGGAATTCGGCGGCTACGCCAGTGCAGCACGGCGTCAGGCCGGAAAGATTGCCGCGACGGCGGAGGAATTGCTGCAACTTCCGCTGGGGGGCAGCGCGATCGGCACGGGCCTTGGCTCCGACCCCGGCTATTCGGCGGCCCTATACGCTCATCTTCAGGCGGAACTGTCGCTGCCGGTGCGCCGCGCGGACGATCCTTTCGACGCGATGCAGAATTCGGACACCTTCGCACGGGTTTCGTCCGAGATCCGTATCGCTGCCGAGACCATCGCGAAAATCGCGCATGACCTGATCCTGTTATCGTCTGACCCGCAGACCGGCCTCGGCGAGATCCGCCTGCCAGCCGTTCAGCCCGGCTCCTCGATCATGCCGGGGAAGATCAACCCCGTTCTGCCGATGATGATGCAACAGATTGCTTTCGCCCTGGCGGGGAATGATCAGACGGTTGCACTGGCCTCTATGGCTGGCCAGCTGGAGATCAATCATTTCGAGCCCGCAGTCGCGTCGCGCCTGTTCGAGAGCATCCGCCTCCTGACCCGGGGCAGTCAGCTGTTCGCAGACAGGTGTGTAAGCGGTATCGAGGCCCGCCCCGAGCGGGCACTTGAACTGCTGCTGAACTCGCCCGCTCTGGCCACGGCCATGGTTTCAGAACTGGGGTATGCGAAGGTCTCGGCACTCGTAAAGCAGGCTGAGAAGGAGGGAGTCACTTTCGTCAGCAAGATGGTTGAAATCGGCCTCATGGATCACGCGCAGGTGCTCGATCAGTTGAAAGAGTCGGTTAAACCCATAAGCTGAGCAACGACCTTTGGCGTGGTGGCCTAGCCATGTACTGCAGCATTTGTCCGCCCCGTGGTTCCCACCGCGATCCTCGACCGAATGCTAAACCTTAGCCACGTGGCCATCCTCTGCGACGAGAGTTATCGACTTCGCGAAAAGCGCCGGAGCGAGCTTCTGCAGAAGCCCGCCCCGGCGCAAGACAACACCAATGTTCGATCCAGAATGAAGGGGGAGGTTCGTCGCCACGCCGCGTGGTCAGCTCCTGATGTCATTTAACAGCTGCTCTTGGGTCACACCAAGATGGGCATCACCGTTCGCTATATGGACGTTGTATTGGAGGATGCTCTGACACTATTGGAAGGGGCCGATCTGTGGCCTTTGCCCAGCCAGTTTATATCGACCAGGCAGCTCGCGGCTGAGCGACATTCTGCTTGGCCGTCATTAGCATGTCGCCTAAAGTTACATCATGCAGCAGATCAGCGATACGAAAGCCGCGGTCAAGGCCTTGCGGCGGCTTTCCTCGAATACTGCCGCGCTGATACCTGCAGAGTATGCGGACCGCCTTCTGAATGGTGAAAGCGCCTTGCGCGTCTACCGCAATCTGTGCGGCCTGACTCAAGCAGCGCTGGCCAGAAAATCGGGTTTGAGGCGTGTTACCATCGCCGAAAATCGAGACCGGTCGAAAGCAGGGCTCAATCGCAACATTACCTGCCATGGCCGATGCGCTCGGCGTGAGTCTGGATGATCTAACAGGGTAACGTCAGCCTTTGGCTGCCTGTTGGTTGCATTGCCTTTCGTGGACGGACTTCACAAATTGGATGCTCACGCTTATTCAAGCATCTAGAATCGCGCACGTTTCAGTGCTTGTGCAGCTATCTTGTCCCTCGTTTTCGCGCCACCGGTGCAGCAATGAATGCCCCTACAAGGATGAGGGGAGCGGCCATCAGGAAAGACCAGCTGGGCATTTCACCGAAGATCATCAACCCGAGGACCACGGCCCAGAGGACCGAGAGGTATTCGAATGGCGCCAGGGCGGAGGCCTCGGCATGTCGGAAGGAGAGGGTCATCAGAATATGGGCGATGCCGCCCGTAAGCCCCGCCCCCAGAAGCAGTGCGAGTTGCGCAGCATCAGGCCGCACCCAGCCCATCGGCAGCGTGGCGGCTCCGGCAAGCGCTGAGACGACGGCGAACCAGAAGGCGATGGCCGCTGCTCCTTCCCCCAGCATTGTCAGACGCCTGACCTGAATCAGCGCCCCAGCTGTCAGCACCGCCGTCACCACACCCAGAGCCACGCCGAGCTGTGCACCGTCCGGCAGGTTTCCGGAGAGGGTTGGCAGGCTGAAGGCCACGCCGCCGGCAAGCCCCATGCTCACGCCGCCCAGCCGCCGGAGGCCTAATCGTTCCCCAAGCAGCATCCACCCCATCAGTGCCATCATTGCAGGGGCGAGATAGGATAGCATCGTGGCCTCTGCCAGCGGCAGCAGGCGGATCGTGGCGAATGAGGTAAACATCGCCGTTGCGCCCATCAGGCAGCGCAGCACATGCCCGAGCGGGCGTTTGCTGGCCAGACCCGATGGAAAGACGCCCGACCACCACAGGAATGCGACCAGCGGAATCAACGCGAAGGCGGATCGGAAAAAGACGACCTGTCCCAAGGGCACTCCGTTCTCAAGGGCCTTGATGCAGGCACCCATGACAGCAAAGGCAAATGTCGCCGCAATGCGCAGGAGGATGCCGAGCGCCTCGTCCCTATGGGGCATCGCAGGATGCGGACCGGCAGGGCACACGAGTCACGCTGCCCTGAAACGGATATGCGGCCGTGCCGTTTGTGGCTCGAAGGTCACCTCAGCCTCCACTTGGAAGACATCACGCAACAGCGGCGGTGTCAGCACGCCCGCAGGCGTTCCACAGGCCACCACCGCTCCGGCTTGCAACACCACAATCCGGTCGCAGAATGTGGCGGCAAGGTTCAGATCATGCAGGGCGACGACACTGGTCACATCCAGCCGCCGCACCATGCGCAGGATTTCGATCTGATGGTGAATGTCGAGATGGTTCGTCGGCTCGTCAAGAAACATCACTCGCGGGCTTTGGGCAAGAGCACGGGCAATGTGAACCCGTTGGCGTTCACCGCCCGACAGGGTTTGCCAAGCCTGCGCTCGGCGGCCCGCCATTTCTACTCGTTCCAGCGCGGCAGAGACAGCGGCCTCGTCCGCAGCAGTCCACCCCGCCAGAGCCGAGCGGTGCGGCGTCCGACCCAGCCGCACCACATCACGAACGGAAACATTGGTATCGGTAGTGGCGTTCTGCTGGACGAAGGCCAGTTGCCGCGCCAAGGTCTTCCGCGAAACACGGGCAATGTCCTGTCCCAGAATCTCGACCCGCCCGGACAGCGGAGCCCTCAACCCGGACAGAAGCCTGAGCAGCGACGACTTGCCCGATCCGTTGGGGCCGATCAGGCCGAGGGTTTCGCCTTCGGCGACATCCAACGAGACGTTATTGACGATCGTTTTGCGCTGCGCGCCCCAAACAAGGTTCTTAGCCGTCACGGTCATGTCTGCGGCCTTGCGCGGTAAAGGATGATGGCGAAGAAGGGCACGCCCACCAGCGCCGTCACGACCCCGATTGGGATGGTCTGCTGTTCGGCCACCACGCGCGAGGCGATGTCGGCCAGCACCAGGAACACGGCCCCCACCGCGGCGCAGGCAGGCAGAAGGCGCAGGTGCAGGGGGCCCACAATATACCGCGCGGCATGTGGCACCACGAGGCCGACGAAGCCGATGGTGCCGACCATGCTGACAATAGTGGCGGTCATCAGCGCCGTCACGCCGAAAAGGATCAGCCGAATGCGGGCAACCGGCACGCCAAGCGATGCCGCATCCTCGTCGCCGAAGGTGAAGGCATCCAGTGACCGCGCCATGAGCAGGCAGATTACGAGGCCGATGGCCACCACGATGACCAGAAGCTGGAAATCCGGCCAACGCACCCCGCCGAAACTGCCCAGAAGCCAGAACATCACGTCCCGTGCCTGCTGGGCATTGCCCGAGGTGGTGACGACGTAGGAGGTCAGCGCATTGAACAGTTGCGAGGCGGCGACACCCGCGAGAATCGTGTGGTTCGGCCCGCTCGTCGCACCGTTCGACAAGAGTGCCACCAGCGCAAAAGCCGCAAAGGCTCCGGCAAAGGCACCCATCGACAGCGACAGGCTGCCGGCGCCGATTCCCAGCACGATCACCGCCACCGCTCCCGTCGAAGCACCGGCTGAAACACCCAGCACAAAGGGCTCGGCCAGCGCATTGCGCAACAGCGCCTGTAGGATCGCCCCGCAGATCGCCAGCCCCGCGCCCGCAAGGGCCGCTACCAAAGCCCGGCTGAGCCGCAAGTCCCAGACCACGCTTTGCTCTATCGGTGGGATGTCGGCGCTCGTCAGACCCAGGCCGTTGGTCACGGCCAGAAACACAGTGCCGACGTCGATCCTGTAATCGCCAATCGCGGCCGCAAACGCGACCGCGACGACAAGCAGGATCATGACCAGCCCAAGGAACAGGGCAAGCCCGCTTGCCCCGCACTGTTTTGTATCAGCATCCATCACTGCAGATCGAAAGCCCGCAGTTGCTCTGCCAGTTGCTCTGCGCCGAAAAGCGTGTGGACCGACGGGTTCATCGACGACCCGCTCATCACCGCGATGCGGCCGGCCTTGACGGCTTCCATCTGGCTGACCGCCGGATCGGTCGTCAGGAATTCGATCTTGGTTTGCGACTCGTCCAGACCCCAGCGCTTGCGATCCACCTGTGCCGCCACGATCACTGTGGGGTTCGAGGCCATGATGCCTTCCCATCCCAACGCGGGCCATTCAGCCTCGGTCTTGAGCGCGTTCGATCCGCCAAGCAGATCGGCGATATAGCCAGAGGGGCCGTTGCCGCCCGCCAGATAAGCATCGTCCGATGGCGAGGGCGACGAGAACCAGAACAGGAACGTCAGATCGTCGCGCCGCGCGAATTCCTCGCGCAACGTGGCTTCGCGCGCCTTCAGATCGGCGATCAGCGTCTGACCGCGGTCCTGCACATCATAGATCCGCGCCAGATCGCCGATTTCCTGATAGAGCAGATCCATGTTCCACAGGTTTTCACGTAGGCCATAGACGCTGGTGGCCTTGCTGCCCGTCGTGTTCTCGGTGTCCGCCACCGTCGTGCAGGCGCTGGGTGACAGATAGGTCGGGATGCCCAGCTTCTCAAAATCCTCGCGTTTGGCCACCTTGCTGTCGGGACCAAGAAGCGTCACCAGCATCGCCGGGACGAAATCGGGCTGCTTGGAGAGAATGGCCTCCAGAGTCGGGAATTCGACAGCCACCACCTCGACCTTTGCATAAGCAGCCTCAAGTTCCGGAAGGACCCGATTGGGCCAGAAGGCCGTTCCGGCCATCTTGTCCTCAAGTCCGAGCAGGAACAGGATTTCGGCGCTGTTGTGGCCAAGCGCCACCGCGCGTTCCGGGGCCTTGGCGAAGGTCACCTGCTCGCCGCAGTTCTCGATCGTCAGGGGGTAGGTTGTCGCCTCGGCCAGTGCGGTCGTGGACAGCAGGGCCGCTGTAAGACCGCACAGAGCCGCAGGACAGGTGGTGGTGTGCATGGTCATTCCATTTCTGACAAAAACACTAGGTGACCGCGTAGAGAGTTGGCGGGGAATTTACAAGAGTGTTTTTATCGGAATTCTTCTTGAGGCTGTGTTCTGCGTCCAAACATCAGCGCACAAGGTTTGTTCACTCGGAGAGCGCGTCCTATCATCCGTATAATCAAAGAGCTTCCACCCAAAGACTTCCAGAGCCACCACCCAAAGTGGAACACACCGGAGGCAAACCGGCTTCCAAACAAAACAATCGTTTCACGAAAGGCAATATGAGCAGCAACTGCTTGCTCTTACGCGACCCCTTACACTTGACCGCCTGCTTTCCGCCGAGACTGTGTAGAACCGATATTTATTGTATACTTACTCATAGTTTGGAGGGTTTTCATGGCGCGTTTCATCGGGGGCGGCCGGGATCAGACGACTCTTTTTCCGGAGCATCTGGACGAGTGGATCGGGCAAGATCACCTTGCGCGTGTGGTCGATCTGTTCGTTAACCAACTCGATCTGCCCGCGCTCGGGTTTCAACACCATGCCACTGCCCGTACCGGGCGACCGGGGTATCACCCGGCTGTGCTGCTGAAGCTGTTCATCTACGGTTATCTGAACCGGACCCCTTCCAGCCGCCATCTGGAATGTGAGGCTGGGCGCAATATCGAGGCGATGCGGCTGACCAGGCGGCTGATTCCAGATCACAAAACCATTGCAGATTTCCGGCGGCAGAACGGCCCTGCCATCCGGAAGACCTGCGCGAGTTTATCGATCTCTGCCGCCGCATCGGTGTGCTGAAGGGCCAGATCACCATCCGCCTCGCCCATCCGGAAGCCGAGGTCGGCCGCTGCATCGAGGAGACCGACCGGATCGACCGTCAGGAAACCAGCACAGCGCGGGCCGAGCGGGCGGCGCATCTGACTCGCCGATATCACCGTATCCGTAAGGAGATCAAACGCCTGCTGGCCATCGACAAGACGCTAGCCGATGCCCCCGACGAGCAGATATCGAGCGCGCGGGCCATGGCGACACGCGCGCAGCACAGCGCCACAATGTCCAGAGCGTCGTGGATGCCGAGACTCATCTGATCGTGACGCATGAGGTCACCAATCAGGGACATGACCGGGACCTGCTGAGCAAAATGGCCACACAGGCGAAGGTCGCATTGCAGCGAGACGATATGCACATCCTTGCCGACAAAGGCTGTTTCAGTGTGCTCAAGATCCCTGCCTGCCAGAAGATCGGCATTACCGCAACCGTCCCCCGATCAGACACATCCGGCGCCCGGCCAAAGGGCCATTTCGTTAACGACGATTTCGCCCACAACCATGAGGCTGACATCTATCGCTGCCCGGCGGGCCAGACGCTTACACACCGCACCACCACCGAGCAGCAAGGTCTGCAAATGCGGCGGTATTGGACGAACGCCTGCAAGGACTGTGACTTCAAGAGCCGCTGCACCACCGGGCAGGAACGGCGGGTTTCGCGTCGGGAGCACGAACATCTGGTCGAAGCCTCGAACGCCCGACGTCGCAGCCCGACACCTCCATGGGTTCTCTTGCGACCACATCCAGCCGAACTCCACTAACTGGCCCAGCTGCGTCCGTCCGCAGTTCAGGTGGCCGAGTTTTCACACAACATCCACCCTTTGCGACGCCTCTCGCCCCATCTTCACCCTGAGTTTTTCTCCTGCCGTTCTGCGATCAAAGCAGCGAGTTCAGACAGATCAACACCAGCGACGCCCGCCGCACCGATTTCAATCAATCTGCGGTCCTCCTTGGTCATGCCCTTCTTCGGCCATGCCGACCGAAACCTGTCCAGGGCCTCGGAAAACCCGGATGCCCAATCCCCCTGTCCCTTCTTCGATCGACTGTATATCGAGGCCGCGAGATCGGTGGGCTCGGACGCTATTTCGGCAACCGCCTGGGCACGCATCATCAGAAGGTCCATGAACCGCTGGAACCGGGACGGGTCGATCCGCGGCAGGACGGCATCCAGAATCCGGGGCAGCCATTGGTTCGGCATGATGACTTTCGGCGCGATGACGATCCCGGCCAAGTAGCCATCAAGCCAGTCGGACGAAAGGCCCGTTCCGCGCAGCAGCGTGGCAACTTCACCCTTCTTCTCGGGCTCGGGGGCCGCTTCCGCCAGATCCTCGAGTGAGGCCTCCGGATCGAAATCCGGATCGTCCCGGATCCAGGCCTCGATGGTCTGCTCATGAATGTCGAGCATGACCGGGATCTTCTTCAACTCCCGGCCTTCGAGAAGCGCGGTGGCGCAAGCCACAAATCCGGCCGCATCCGGATGAAGACCTGTCTCCAGCACATCGGCGGCGCGGGCCATGATGCGCGCCCACCAGTCGCGCCGGGTCTCGAGCCATTTCCAGAGCGCGGCCTCCGCCGAGCGGGCGCTGCGCGCCTTGTCGATAACCGCATGGGCTTCATCGCTGTCCTCGAACCAGCTTTCGATGATCTCGTGCCGATCCCACCATTCGTCACTGGCCATGATCAATGCACCCTGTTGCCGCTGCGAGAGCGCTTTGACCGTAGCGGATGATCCCAAGCCTGCTATCAGTTCGGGCGTCGATTTCACCTCGGGGCGCAGAGCAGTGAGCCCGCAGATCCGGGCAATCTCGATCAGGCCCGGAACCGGCGGCCGGCCTTGCGCAAGGCCATCGGCCAGGGCGACGGAGAGGGCCCTGTGCAAACACTCGACCGTCACGCTCAGCGCGCCGACGTCTTCCGACATACGCTCGGTGATCGACTTCTGCTCCCGGGCGTTGGCACAGGGGATGGTATAGGCATCCTTCACGCCCTGCCCCTGTTTCAGGAGCAGCATCGCCATCTTGCGGTGGGTGCCCGATTGCAGGGCGATGCCGATGCTCTGGGCACCGCCGCCATCCGGCAGGGTGGCGCGGATGCCATGGATCATCCATGGGGTCCGGTCCGGGTCGGCAACAACGCCTTTGCGCATGGCCTCCTTGAGAACCTGATCGACCCTCCCCCGTGCGGCATCCTCAGGCATCCAACTGCGCAGGACGACCAATGTTGCGAGAATGCGGCCCGGAAGGGTGCCCTGTGCAAGCCGATCCGCCAGAGCTTGTGCTGCGGCAAGACGGATAGGTGGGGCTGGATCGAGCAGCCAGAAACAGGCGAGATCAGCATGGAGCGCGTCACTTCGGCCCACCGAATAGGCCACCACATGAGCGCGCATCTCCGGGGGCATGGCCGGAAAGCTCTCGGTCAGGGCATGGTGCAATGCCAGTGGTTCGCCCTCTGCCTGCTGGATCAGTTCGGCAAAGAGACCGTCAAGCAATGCGTCGCCTTCGGCGGGATTGGCTGTGCGCCGACCAACTCCGGCAACGACATCCTCACGCTGCAACTCCAGAGCAACCGGCGCGGGTAGTCCGTTGCGGGTCCAGAGTTGGGCCAAGATCAGGTTGTGCGAGGGCGTCATCCGGCCCTGACGCCGCGCGAGAGCGAGGGCGTCTTCGACCGCAGCGAGAAAGGCCTGCCCGCGCGCCTTACCGTTCTCACGAGCGATGCGCGCTGCATCGAGGCCCGCGCCAAGCAGGTCGAGCAGATCCTCGTCCTTCGGCGAAGGATCGTCGATCGCGCAGAGGCGCGCGACGATCTGGCCGCCGAGGGCCGGGCGATGCAGGAGATCGAAGCTGAACCGTTCGAGGATGTCGCGGCGCGCGCCGAACCCGTCGCCGCCAGCTTGCGCGAGGGCCGCCAATGCCGCATCGATCCGACCCTTTGCCACCTGTCACCTACCCTGGCTGTCTGATTTTCTGCGACCAACCTAGCGGCGCGGTCGCGCCTTGTCAGGGAGATACGGCGTCGGAGCCGGAAGGAAAAGCGCAGGCCGCACACCGGATCTTGCCAAAGATTGGCGACGCAGGTCCATGACGTGGCAGGCGGGACCGCCTCACAATTCCCAATCCTTCGGACCCGTGTGTTCAGGGCGACCGGCCAGCTGCCGCTCTGCCTTTGCCACCTCACGCAATGTCAGGCCAAAGGCCACATGCGATTTCGCGGCTGAGACCACCGCCCGGGCAATCCAGTGCCGCTCGCCCTCATCCTCAATATCCCGTGCCAGCGCATCGGCCCGACCTGCGGCAAGCTGCGCCACGACACCCTCCCCATATCGCTCGCGCAGTTCCGCCGCGAACCGCTCGGCATGAGCATCCCCGCGAAACTCAACCTTACCTTCGGTCTGCATGATCCGCCCCATCGATCGCAGCGTGCGCACAAGTCGGTCGTTCGCAGGCACGGCTTCATGGGCAACTGTATGATCGATTGTTGTCGCAACTCGGTCATAGAACCCCTGCAACTCGTCGGCCGCGCGCTTCCCCTGATCTGAGTCGCGCAGGTCCAACCGCCGCCGACCAGCGAGGAGCAGAAGATCACTCCGGACCCAGTCCCGCTCTTCCCAGGCGTTCGCCGCGCCGGTCTGCAACCGGCTGGCGATGCGCTCACCGCTCAGGCCAATGGCAGTCGCGCCCGCCACGATCTCTACGCGCAGCCGCTCCGTTGCCCCGGGCCTTAGTGTCATCTCCGCCCGGCTCCGCGTCAGGACATCGCCATCAAGCGCCACGCCGTAGATCGCCGACTGTGGCATCATCTGCAGAAGCTGCGCGCCGCGGGCATCACCGAGGCCACGGGCGATGTCGACGGCATAGCCATAAAGCTCATCCCGCAGGTCCTTCCGCTCGGCCATGGGTGCCTTGCGGATATTGGCTTCTGTCTCCGTCATCCACCCGTTGAAATGCCGGTCAAGGTCGGCGCGCTCGAGCGTCGCTGCCCCAGCCGGGAAGGGATGAAGCACCCCGCCCCGCCGAAGGGCTTCCTCGGCGGCGGCGATCTTCTCGCCGATTTCCCGGAGCCCGGTCAGGGCCGCGACATGGCTGAGGCTGCGCAGGATGTCGGCAGTGCGCGCCATAGTGGCGAGAGCGTCTTCCAGCGCCCTGCCCACGCGCGGCCGCTCCTCTGGCGTCCTGCCTTCTTCCCGGGCACGTTCGATCTCTGCCCTCGACGGGCCATAGGTCAGCAGCCCCCGCTCCGCCCGCGAGGTTGTGTCCAGGAAAACGCCTTCCTCTGCTGCAATGACCACCATGCGCTCTTTCATCATGTCGAGGTTGAACGCATGCTCCTTCGCCATGAAGAACCAGCTGTCGTTCATTGTGCCCCGGTTGTTCACGACGATATGGACATGGGGATGCGGCCGGTCGGTATGAAGCGCCGCGACGTATGACCAGACATCGTCCTGATGGTCACCCGACTGGAACATCTCGAAGGCCCAGGCCTCGGCAATCAGCTTGGCCTTCTCCGGCCGCACATGCGACGGAAAACTCAGAAGGAGATGGGAGGTATGCCCGTTTTTGGGCGCCCTACGCCAGTCCTCAACCCAGTCGCCGACGATCTCGTTCTGTTCGTCCCTGGTCAAACCCTTGGCATCTGCATCCAGCACGACCCCGCTGCCAAAGATCGAGGCCGACTTCGAGAACAGATAGTCCATCTGTGCCGCCAACTCCTTCGCGTTCGCCGTGCCGCCCTTGCCGATCTTCTTGATGACCGCAGCGTTCGACCCCAGCGAAAACCGCCACATCTGGCTGGCGCGCGTTGAGAAACTGAACCCGCGCTTGGGGGAAGACGAAGCGCGCCCCTTCACCCGACCGTGCTGCGGCCGCAGGAAATTGATCTCCCCGAGAACAGCCTCTGCCAACCCGATCGGGCGCGCCCCAAACTTAACCATGCCGCGCGCCTTCCTGGTCTTCGACAAATTTGCGGAACAGCGCCACGCCCTGCCGACGGCGTTCGGCGATGATCTGGCTAAGCGCCTTCGCCACCATCGGCAGTGACCGGCGCAGCTCTTCGACTGACGCCCACTGCGCCTTGACCATCGGCGCCCTGCCCCGGTTTGCCGCCAGCGCAATCTGGTTCACATTGGTCCCGATCTTCGCCAGCTCGTAACGGATCTCCTCCAGACGCGCGCTGTCCTCCCGGCTGAACTCGAGGAAGCCTGCCGCCATCCGCACGACCGACCGCACCCCGTCCGAGCGGGATTTCGCGCCAAGCTGCAAGCAAAGCGCATCGAAGGCCCGCAGCTCTTCAGCCGGCAGACGGCAGCTGACGACCTGGCCCCGATCCGCCGACCGGGGGCGCCCGCGCCCGGCGGATTTCCGGGGCACGGGATCAGCGGCATTCCTCTTCACCCCATCCGAATTCCGGTCTTTTCCATGCGCGTCATATTTTACCACAGACCTCATCCACCGAATATTTGTAGACACATCGCATTTCCTGCCACCTTCTCTATCCCCTTCTTTCACCCCTTGATCAAGCACAATCTATGCGCGAAATAACCTCTTGCAGGTGGTATTCACCTTGGGTAACTCACCTGCCACCGAGTGCATGTCGCTGATCGCTGAATGCACAAGGCGCAACCGGAGAAGGTGCCCCTCCAGGCCTTTGGCAGAAGGGCACTTTCCGGGAAGAAGTGGCGGTAACGCCCTGTTTTAGTTGGTGTGAGGGCCCATTCGTTCAGTGTTGCGGGTTCGGAGAAAGGATGTGTGGGATGCGTCTTATGGCATCGGTGACGTGTGTTCAGGGCTACGCCTCATGATACACGCATTGCGCGATCAGATAAAAGATATACGCATCCAGCAATCAGCCAAATGATTAAGGATTTACGCCTTGCGCAATCGGGTTTGCGCGAGATGGTTTTTGATATTCAGTGTCCGGGTTCAGATTAAAGCGATGTGATTCAAGATAAAGGATTTCGGCAATCAGCATTCGGAAGAATGTGATCGTCGATATGCGAAGTGACGGAGGTGTTATGGGTTACGGAATACGGGTTGTGCTGGTGATGAACAGGAAGGGCGAATCGGGCAAGAGCACCCTCTGCCGCGCCCTTGCCTCTGCCGCAGCAAGTCGCGGCGAGACGGTTACGATCTTCGACACGGATGCCTCGAAGTCATGCCTCAAGTGGATGCAGGCGGGGCAAAGGGCCGGGAACTGGTCACCCCTTGCCGAGGTGATCCAAACGCTTGACGCGCACCGGGTCGTAGAAGCGATTGACCAGATCTATGAACAGCCGGACCAGGAGCATCTGATCCTGATCGATACCTTCGGCGGCGGGTCAGAGGCGCAGGATGTGTTGGCCGTCGCCGCCCATCGGATCATCTGCCCGATGATGCTTTCGCGCGGCGATCTCAGCGAGACACTCGAGACCGCCGGCTGGTATCTGAAGTTGCGTGGCCGGGTCGACAACCCGGAGGAACTAGCTGGCTTCTCCGTGGTGTTCAGCCGGGTCCAGGTGCGGCTCTCGGAATCCGAGCGCGCGGTGGCGGACGAGCTTTTCCGGTCGTTGCCCGCCTGCGAGGCCTGGCTGTCGAACCGGAGCGCCTATGTCCGGATGGACAAGGAAGGGCTTCTCGGGCCGATCGCGGACAAGACGCCAAACCGTGGGTTGGCTGCACATCTTCAAACTGCCCTGAAGGAGGCCGGGGAGCTTCTCGACGAAATCAATCAGTTGATCGCGGCAACGGCGGAGGTCGCATAATGGCACCGCGTAAAGATCAGATGCGGATCATCCGGCAGGATGCGGGGTTCTCGGCCAAGCTCGGGTTCGGTGGAATGGCTACTCCTCCCGCGGAGGTCGACAGGCCGCGCGTGATGCCGCCGTCTTCGGTCAATGCAGTGTCGGGGGAGCCCGAGCGACCTCCGGTCGAGACCGCCGCCGCACAAGTCATGCCTCAGCACGATGACGGCGGGCTGCCAACCCGCATCAGGGAAGATACCCGAAAAGAGGAGGGAGGACATCAGAAGCCCGCGAACCTTGCGGCGCAATCTTCTGCCCGTGTCCCTGCTTCAGCGGCGCGAGGGCAGGTCGTCTATGTCGCGCTTTCCTTGACGTCCCGGCAAGCGCGCCTGGCACAAACCTGGGCCTCGGTGGCGCGGTGCTCGGTCCAGTTCCTGATCCGCCGCGTGGCACAGGGGCTGCGTGACCAGGTCTTTGACGACTGGGAGCGCGATGGCATGCCGGAGGTCCATGAGCCTCGCGGGGCGCGGGGCAAACATCCAACCAGCGTGACCCTGACCCTGCGACCGAACTTCGCGGCCGACCGGGCTGCCCGGCACGACCCGCTTGGCATTTTGGGATTGGCGCGGGTCATGGGTCCGGCCTTCCGCGCGCGGTTCCAGGAGGCATTCGACATGGCCCTGGACAAGGCGCAGCTGCAAACGACAACCGAGGGAGACGAAAAATGGCCAACCAGAAAACGGAACCCCTCGAACTTGCCGCACAGCCAGCCGAGCTTGGTGTTGGCACGCCCGTGGAATGGATGGTCGACCCGGATCTGCCTGAGAATGTCCTCGGGGTCACCTATGAGTTCAGCAACACCGGCGAACGCAAGACGGTTTGGTACACCCCCAACAAGAGGCGCGCGAAGAGTTTCGTTGTCGTCGATGTCCCACACTCGCGGAATGTCGCAACCGTCTGACACTGGCAGGCCGCCAGGGAGCAACCCCTTGGTGGCCAATGCACGCGGGCAGAACGGCACCCCATCAAGTTTCTGAATCGGTCCGCAGGGTTCGATTCAGAAAATCCATTGGACTTGAAGAGCGATCGGACGGATTCTGTGCGGGGGGGGGGACCGCCATGGCTCTGGCACATCTGCACCGCATCGATCCCGAGGCCAACATGGCGCGGTTCTATTGCATCAATGTTGCGACGACACTGTTTGGGGACGTCTCCGTCTTTCGGACCTGGGGCCGGATCGGAACGCAAGGTCGGACAAGCATCGAGACCCTCCCCACGTTGGAAGACGCGGAGAATGCGGCATCTCGAGCCCTCCGACCGAAGGTGCGGCGGGGTTATCTGCCGGCTGGCCAGATCCGTCAGTAATACCTGGCCGCCTGAGATATGGCAGGCCTTGCGCTGAAATCCGCCTACAGAATTGGCTTCTATCACTCATGCCGTATCGCCAAACCGTAGCCCCGCTTGGAATTGGGTGTAATTGGGTAAGGTAACGGATCGTATGAAACGGTCGCGTCCGGAACGCCTGCTTGAAATCGACGCCTTCAGCATGTATATGCTAATGCATATGCAATGGAGGCTACCATGCCGCACGCTCACACCCATGACCACTTGCCGGGCCGGGAAGCCAAGCTCTTCCGCAACAACAAGAGTCAGGCCGTGCGCATCCCGGCCGACTTCGAATTGCCGGGTGATCGCGTGATGATCCACCGCGACGGGGACCGCCTGATCCTGGAGCCGGTCCGGCGGCGAAGCCTGCTGGCCGTCTTGGCAGATCTTGAACCACTCGGGCCAGAAGACCAGTTTCCCGACGTCGATGAGACCCTCCTGCCCGCGCGCGAGGTCGACCTTTGAGCCGACTTTACATGCTGGACACGAATATCGTGTCCGATCTGGTGCGCAACCCACAAGGCCCGGTCACACGGCACATCGTCGAGGTCGGGCCCGAGGCCGTCTGCGTCAGTATCATCAACGCCGCAGAACTTCGCTACGGCTGCGCGCGGAAGCGCTCGGCCAAGCTGCTGGCCAATGTCGAAGCCATCCTACGCAGTATCCAGGTCTTGGCATTCGATGTCCCTGCTGATGCGGAGTATGGTGGAATAAGGGCCGAACTCGAGGCCGCCGGCAAGCCGATCGGCCCGAACGATCTTCTGATCGCGGCTCATGCCTATGCGCTCGGGGCGGTTCTGGTCACAGCCAACACGGGTGAGTTTTCTCGCGTGCGGGGCCTGCAGGTCGAGAACTGGCTGATCCCACCTTGAGACAGGGTGATAGTTCAACTTTGCCCGGCCACAAGGCGTGTGACGCATAATAGAGATATTGCAGACAATTGGTGTCAATCCAAAGACTTCCGCGCAAACGAGCACCTCCGGAGATAGCCGAGATGCCTTAAGACGTGATGTCTGTGGCAAGTGCCGGAAACGAAAGCCTGCCCTGAAAGGACCATGGTCTAGGCCCCGGCCCGTTTGCGCGCTTCCTCTACATGTCCCTTGTTCGTCAACACGATGTGTTGGGTACGCGGATCCTCCTGTTCTGCATCACGCTGTAGTCCCAGCCTTTTCAACACGTAGAACAGCATACTACACCGCACCGACAGAACAGCCTTACCATCCTTCATGCCGTAGTCCTTTGCGACAACCTTCTGCTGACTCTCGGTCAGCGACGGGTGCGGCATGATCTCAACCGGCACAAACTCGTGCCAGAGTCCGTCATGTAAGCCATCAGCGCCTGCCGGTCCCGGCTCTCCTGTCTCAAGTATTCGGGGCAGAAGGAAATCTTTGAACTTGTCTTCAATGTGACAGTAAGCCCGGGCACCGTTGCTCGCCCCGCCGCACGTTTACTCTCATGCGCAATTGCGGGGTTTGTTCGATCTGCGAAACATCGAGATTGCGCTTGTGGGCGCCAAGCAGCTCGACCCGCATACGTTCCGTACGCTCCTTTTGCTGCTTTATGGCGCAGGGCTTCGGTTCAGCGAGGCCACCGGGCTCTTGCGCGATGATGTCGACCTGAAAGCTTCCGTCCTGACAATCCGGGACGCCAAGTTCCAAAAGAACAGGCTGGTGCCTGCGGGATTGCCGCTTGCGACGGTTTTGGCCAACCACCTGTCGCAGCCACCGGGACAGCGGTTTGCCCCCGGATGGTACCGCATACCTGCTGTCGAACAGGGACGGGACCCGGCTGGCAAGCAGCACCGTTCAGACTGCGTTCGACCGGCTTCGGCGCCTTGCGGATATCCAAGGCAGCGCTGGAGGTCGATCGGCGCCGCGCATGCACGATCTCCGGCACAGCTTTGCAGTTCACAGGCTGTCCGCATGGTATCGGGAAGGCGCAGATGTGCAGCGGTTGTTGCCCGTGCTGTCCACTTATCTCGGCCATTCCGATCTAGAAGGCACCAAAGCCTACCTGACGATGACCCCGGATCTCTTGAACCAAGCGTCGATGCGTTTTGCGCGCTTTGTCCATGGAGGCGAGGATGCGGGAGCATGAACTTCTAGGGCCTTGGCTTCGGCGCTTCCTGACCGAGTACATCGTCACCGAGCGTAACCTGGCCCGAAACACCCGGTCCAGCTATCGCGACACCTTCCGACTGCTTCTTCCATTCGCCAGCCGAGAGGTGCGCAAACCCGTCGACCGATTGATGGTTCGCGATCTGGCGTCGTCGCTGGTCCTAAAGTTCCTCGCTCATGTCGAGGACCATCGCGGATGTTCGGTTCGGACCCGAAATCAGCGGCTGGCCGGCATCAAGGCTTTTGCGCGCTTTGTGGGCAGCAGGGACCCGGCGCATGTCGAGTGGTGTGGGTGTATCCGCGCCATGTCGTCGAAAAAGTCCATGCAGCCATCAGTCGGCTGGCTGACACGGCCGGAAATGGAGGCGATGCTCGCGGTGCCTGACAGGAGAACGGACCGGGGACAGCACGAATACGCCCTCCTGCTCTTCCTCTACAACACAGGCGCGCGCGTGTCCGAGGCAACGCAGCTGAAGGTGCGGGATCTGTCGCTTGGCGCGCAGAGGGGCGGTCACGATCTTGCAACCCTTCATGGCAAGGGCGGCAAAATCCGGCAATGCCCGTTATGGCCGGAAACCGAGCGGGTCCTTGCCCACGAAATCCGTGATCGCGAAATGGACGCACCTGTCTTTGTCAGCAGGCTTGGGACAGGGTTTACGCGCTTTGGGGTCTATCGCCTGATCGAGCGCTGTGCTGCGCAAATTCCAATGCTCGCTGGCCGTGCGATCACGCCGCACGTGATCCGACACACGACCGCCTGCCATCTGGTCCTTGCCGGGGTGGACATCAACACCATCCGCGCCTGGCTTGGGCACGTGTCGATCAGCACGACCAACATTTATGCCGAAATCGACCTGACACTGAAAGCCAACGCCGTCGCGCTCTGCGAAGTCGGCCAAGAAAGGCCAAGGCGTTCCTGGAAGGAGGACAAAGACCTGATGGCGTTCCTGAGATCGCTGTGATTCAGCATCCCCGATGCGGACCGTTGTGTCGGGGATGACTCGACGAGAATGCATATGCAGTAGTGCTATCATGATACTTTAAATATCAAGTCTAATACTCTAGACGGGTATCACCCCGTTCAGAGGTTACCCTATGATCACCGGCCCCCAGATGCGCGCGGCGCGTGCCCTTCTCGGCATCGACCAGAAAACCCTGGCCGAGCTGTCGGGACTGTCCGTTCCGACCATCCAGCGTATGGAGGCCAGCACAGGAAATGTGCGCGGCGTGGTCGACAGCCTCACCAAGGTCGTCGCGGCACTGGAACTTGCCGGTGTCGAACTGATCGGTGAAGGCACCCCCAGCACGTCAGGCGGGCGCGGCGTTCGCCTGAAATCTCCACCCCCGAAACACTAACCCCAGACTTCGCGACGGCGACCGCCGACGACATGCCGACGATCCCGCCGCAACCCATTCAAGGTGCGGCCCCAGATGAAAGACCAGACCAGACAGACCGGCGACACGCCCAGCTTCGCCGAGCTCCATACCCCGAAACTCGTGACCGTCCTGCGCGAGGGTTATGGGCTGCCGCAGCTGCGGGCCGACGCCATTGCAGGGCTGACCGTCGCCATCGTGGCGCTGCCGCTCTCCATGGCGATCGCCATCGCCTCGGGCGCGACCCCGGCGCAGGGGCTTTACACCGCCATTGTCGGGGGCTTCCTCGTCTCGCTTCTTGGCGGGTCGCGGTTCCAGATCGGCGGGCCCGCGGGCGCCTTCATCGTGCTGGTCGCCGCAACGGTCTCGCAACACGGGATGGAGGGGCTGATCCTTGCGACCTTCCTCTCTGGCCTTATGCTCGCAGCCGTCGGCTTTCTGCGGCTTGGCACCTTCATCAAGTTCATTCCCTTCCCAGTGACGGTCGGCTTCACGGCTGGGATCGCGGTCATCATCTTCGCGAGCCAGATCAAGGAGCTCTTTGGCCTGACGCTGGATCATGAACCGGGCGAACTGCTCGAGAAGCTTCCGGCTCTGTGGAACGCCCGCGCGAGCCTTACGCCGGCCGCGCTTCTCGTCTCGGCGGCGACGGTGGCGATCATCCTCGGGCTCCGTCGCTGGCAGCCGCATTGGCCGGGCATGTTGATCGCGGTGGGCGTTGCGGCGCTGGCCGCGGCGCTCCTGAACCTGTCGGTTCAGACCATCGGGACGAAGTTCGGCGGCATCCCCTCGACCCTGCCAGCCCCCAGCCTGCCGGATCTTTCGCTCGAAAATATCATGGCGGTGCTACCGGCCGCGATCTCCTTCACGCTTCTGGGCGCCATCGAGTCGCTTCTCTCCGCCGTGGTCGCCGACGGCATGACCGGGCGCCGACACCGCTCGAACTGCGAGTTAGTGGCACAGGGCGCGGCCAATATCGGCTCGGCCTTGTTCGGCGGCTTCTGCGTCACAGGCACCATCGCACGGACCGCGACCAATGTGCGCTCGGGCGCCCACGGGCCGGTCGCGGGCATGTTGCACGCGCTGTTCATCCTGCTTTTCATGCTCATCGCCGCGCCGCTCGCTGCCTACATTCCGCTGGCCGCGCTCGCAGGCGTCCTCGCCGTCGTCGCCTGGAACATGATCGAGAAGCCAGCCATCGCCATCCTCGTCCGCTCGGGCTGGGGCGAGGCGACGGTGCTGGCCGCCACCTTCTTCCTGACGATCTTCCGCGACCTGACCGAGGCTATCGTGGTCGGCTTCGCGCTCGGCTCGGTCCTCTTCATACAGCGGATGAGCAAGACCACCGCCATCGCCACCCACACGCCCTTCGTGGGACGAGAAGAGGCGGACAGCGCGCACCCGCGTGGCAGCTATGACGAAGAGGTCGCCGCGAACCCGGAGGTGGTGGTCTACCGCATCACCGGCGCGCTCTTCTTCGGTGCGACCGCTTCCATAGGCTCGGTTCTCGACCGCATCCAGGACAGCCACAAGGCGCTCATCGTGGATTTCTCGGCGGTGCCCTTCCTCGATTCGACCGGCGCCAACATGATCGAGGGTCTCGCCCACAAGGCCCACAAGCGTGGGGTCGCGCTCTGGCTCACAGGCGCCAGCCGCGACATTCAGAGGGTCTTCGTGACCCACGGCCTGAAACGGCCTCTCGTGCAGTATGCCTCCAGCACCGAGGAATCGCTGGCAGCCATAACTGACGCCTCCAGCGATACGCGGGAGGTGGCGTGATGCCGGGCGGCGCACCGGAACGACGTCGCCGCCGGCAGAGGTTCGGCCCCGAAGAGCGCCGCCGGTACGTGCTTTCTGCCCTCGAACGGCCGCGCACGCAGTCCGAGTTGAGAGACGCGCTCGGCATGAGCAACAGCGGCATCCTGCATCTCCTGAGACGCCTCGAGCGCGACGGGCTGGTCCGTCCAGCCGAGCGGGTCGCCTGGACGCGCATCTGGGAACGGACGCGAAACGGCGGCTGATGTCATGAACGGGCCCACATCAATTGCCACGTCGAACAGGAGCGAGCCGCCCGCCGCGTGGATCGCACTCCTTGAGTGTGTCGAAATGGCGGACGCCGGTGTTCTTAATCTCAATGGAGGCGCCCCACAGGTTGTGGACCTCGCCGAACGGCTCGTCGACCTTGGGTTCCTGCGCGTCCCGCGCGCGGGATGCTATTCTCTGACTCCAGCCGGCCAACAGCTACTTGGACGGTCCACGACCAATCCGACGTCAACCAGATCGAAGAGGAGCCGGTCGCTCTTACTGCCAACGGTTCTCATCGCACTCATGGTGGCTGGTCTTTGGGAGGTGTTGCAGGGGTAGCGGGCGAAGCACGCCTTCACATCCGAGGAATCTGCCTCCCCTTCTCACTTCTCCCCGAACCTGGGTGCATCTTCAGGATCGAGTTGGGGTCGGAGAGCGGTGCGGAGGGTTCCGTCGCAAAGTTTTTCTGAATGCGGAATAGCTCAGCCGCAGGGCAGACTTATGCTGCGAGCCCGGCGAAGATCTGGAAAGCAGTTTCCCCGTTGGCCAGAATCTGCCCCTTGCGGATCTTGTGAGCCGTCTCGATCCCGGCGATGGTGGCTGCGGCCGAGTGAACGGCCTTGAACCCCATCATCGGGCCGGTAATCCGCTTGATGAAGCGATGGTCCTGCTCGACGATGTTGTTCAGGTATTTGACCTGCCGGATTTCTATGGTGCGTCCGCTGCCGGTGAATTTCAGGATCGTGTTCACCGCCTGAAGCCCGCCTAGATTGGCACCACTTTTGTCTATGACGACGCGCTCGGGCACGCCATTGGCGCTTATCGCCCGCCTGAAGAAGCTCCGCGCGGCGAGCAGATCGCGCCGCTCGGAGAGCATGAAGTCAAGAGTTTGGCCGTCACGATCCACAGCGCGGTAGAGATAGGTCCAACGGCCCTTCACCTTGATGTATGTCTCGTCCATCCGCCAGGATGGGGCGGTCCGCCGCTTCTTCGCTTGCGCCCGAGCTGCGATCAGCGGAGCGAACTTTACCACCCAACGGTTCAGCGTGGCATGGTCGACCTTCACCCCACGCTCGGCCAGGATCTCCTCCAGGTCGCGGTAGGAGACGGCGTAGCGGAGGTAGAAAAAGACCGCGTGCAGGATCACCGATTTCGGATAATGCACGCCCTTGAACTCGATCACGCCAATCGCCTCTCACCAACTCCCTTACAACGCTGGAATATCATGCGCGCCCCGAAAGTCGAAAGTTTGCGACAGTACCGCGGCAAGTGCTGGTTTTGGGGCCACGATGGGTGGTTTCGGCCAGGCGAAGCCGGTAAGGTCTGGCACAGCGGGCGGAACGGCCCGCCCTGCCGAAGGATACCCCATGAAATCCGAACATGTCGCGCTTGCCAAAGCCTCGATCCTGCTCGCCTCGGCGCCCGAACCTGTCGTGCAATCGGTGCTGGAGGAAGCACGGATACGCCAGTTCCCGCGCGGCGGCACGATCTTCCTGCAAGGCGAACGCGCCAGCGCGATCTATATTGTGGCCGAAGGCTGGATCAAGCTCTACCGCATCGCGCCAAATGGCGCCGAGGCGGTGGTGGGCGTGTTCACCAATGGCGAATCCTTCGGCGAGGCGGTGGCCTTTCGCAGTGACACCTATCCGGTCGCGGCGGAGGCGGTCACCGACTGCACGCTGATCCGCATCGAGGCCGACAGCTTTCTGCGCCAGATCCGCAACAACCCGGAAGTCGCCATCTCGATCCTGTCGGCGACCTTTACCCATCTGCACAGCCTTGTGGCGCAGGTCGAACAGCTCAAGGCCCGGACCGGCGCGCAGCGGGTGGCAGAATTCCTGCTGGAGCTTGCACCCTGCCCGGCCGGCGCCTGCGAGGTGACGCTGCCCTATGACAAGGTGCTGATCGCCGGGCGGCTTGGGATGAAACCGGAAAGCCTGAGCCGGGCCTTTGCACGGCTGAAGGAACAGGGCGTCACCATCCGGCAGAATATTGCCCGGATCGAGGATCTGGAAACGCTGCGCAACTATACCGAGGAAGACCCCGCAATGGCCTGGTCGCGCTGATCCCGTCAGGGAATCGCAACCGCGAGGCCGGTCAGGGCCAGCATGAACAGCGCAAGCCCCAGTGCGAATCCCCGCGCGATGTTCGGGGCCTGCGCAAGATGCAGATAGCGGTTCAGGATCAGTTCCGCCTTGGCCCAGGCAAGCGCAAGCACCACCAGTGCCAGCCAGCGCCCGGAAAGGCCGGTCGCGGCGACGGCGGTGGAGGTGGCGGTGAGGGCGATCAGCCAGGCCCAGGCACGGGTGACGCTCATATCAGGTAAACCACCGGAAACAGCAGCACCCAGACCAGATCGACCATATGCCAGAAGGCAGCCCCCGCCTCGACCGCGCGAGGGGTGGCCAGCCAGCCAACCAGACCCAGCAGCACGATCCCTGCCAGCACATGCGCCGCGTGAAAGCCGGTCAGCAGCATGTGGAAGGTGTAGAACGCATGGCTGTCAAAGCTCAGCCCGGCGGCCCAGAGATCGGCATATTCCTGCGCCTTCAGAAACAGGAACACGCCACCCAGCAGTGCCGCCCCGGCCAGCAGCGCCCGCAACCGGGTACGCCGTCCCGCCCGCGCCGCCTCCAGCGCCAGTGCGGCCAGCCAGCCGGAGGTCACCAGAACCAGCGTGTTGATCCCCGCCCCCGTGCGGTGCAGATGCGCCTGCGCCTCGGCAAAGCCCGGCGGATCGGTCAGCCGCACCGCCAGAAAGCCCAAGAGACCGGCGCCAAACACCGCGAGTTCTGACAGGATCAGCACCCACATCATCAGATCGCCGGGCAGATCGTCCAGCACGGATGCCTGCGGCGCGTTCATCCCGTCACCAACTGCCGATAAATCGCGGGCAGCGCACGGGTCAGCTTTTCGGGATCGGCGATCACCGCATAGGCCCCCGCGCCGAAGATGCGCGGAAACCAGTCCTTGCCGTCCCGATCCACCGTGATGCCGAACACCGCTTGTCCGGCGCGGCGGGCCTCCTGCACGGCCTTGCGACTGTCCTCGATTCCATGGCGGCCCTCGTAATGGTCCAGATCGTTGGGCTTGCCATCGGTCAGCACCAGCAGAAGCCGCCGCTTGCGCGCCTCGCGCGTCAGCCCGGCCGAGACATGGCGGATGGCCGCGCCCAGCCGGGTGTAATGGCCGGGCCGCAGCCCGGCGATGCGCTGTTCGGTGCCGGCCGACATCGGCTCGGAGAAACCCTTGACCTCCTGCACGAAGACCCGCTGGCGGCGGAGCGAGGAAAAGGCGTGGATGGAGAAGCGGTCGCCGCAGGCATCGAGCCCCCAGGCCAGCGCCGCCAGCGCCTCGCGTTCGATGTCGATGACGCTGCGCCCGTCATGGCCGTGCCCCGGCAGCGCGCTTTCGGTGCTGCGCGAGACGTCCAGCAGGATCGACACCGCGAGATCGCGGCGTTCGGCTCTTGTCTGGCGCCAGACCCGGTCTGTACCTTCGCCGGTTGCCAGAAAATCGACCCGCGCGCGCACCGCCCGTTCGGTGTCAAGCACATCGCCTTCCGGGTGGCCAGCCGTCGAGACGAAGCCGGGACGCAGGGCCTCGAACTGGCGGCGGACGGCGCGAATGCGGGCGGCGGCGCGCGGATCGTCCCGAAACGCAGGTATTGCCAGGCTTTCCTCGGCCCGTGACTGCAACACGCGGACATGCGCGGGCAGATAGACCCCGCCGCGCACATCCCATTCGGGATAGGTGGTAACGCCCGACAGCGCCTCGCGGTCCACATCCTCGGGCGCAAGGTCGAGATGCAGTTTCAGCCGCGTGGCCGGGGCTTTGGAAATCTGAGCCAGACCGATCTCTTCCTGATCATCGGCGGCCTTGCCGGCGGTATCCTCGTCGTCCTCCTCGATCCGGCGGTTGAGGTTGAGGAATTCGGTCATCGACAGGATCGCCTCGAACTTGTGGAGGATGAAACTGTCCTTGCGATCCGCCTGATCGGCCTTGCGGCGGCGGGCGCGGCGGGCGGTCTTTTCCTCGGTCAGCTCGGGCGTACCCTCGGTCGCGCGGGTTTCGACAGCAGTGGCCTCGGACCGCGACAGCGCCCGCAGATCGGGCCAGAGCGGCACCGGCCGGAACGGGCGATAGCCGCGCGGGGCACGGGCGGGCAGCGGCGGCAGATCAAGCGTCGCGCCAAGCGCCGCGCGGATGCGCGCTTCCACCGCCGCCTCGGCGGGCGGCAGGGTGGGCGTGCGGCGCAGCGCCAATACGGCGGCGCACAGATCGCGGTGCAGCGGGCGGAATCCCGGCGCATTGGCCAGCGCGATTTCCGTCATCTGCCGCGCCAGATCCAGCGCCGCCAGATCGGCCAGCAGCGGGTCGGCCGCGACCTGCGGCGCACGGTCTTGCAGCGCCACCGCCGCCGCCGCGAGCCACAGGTAAAGCGCCGCATTGGCCTCGGCCGCCGGGAAGATGGCAAGCGACTCGGGCAGGCGCAACGTGGCGCCGTCAAAACTGGCGCGGGGAATTTCGTCGCGCCATGTGCCCAGCTTTCGCAGCAGGCTCAGCCGGTGCGCGCTGGTTTCCGCCGCCACCGGCTTGATCTCGACGGCGCCATCCCCGCCGAGGCCGCGAAACAGGACTGCCAGCCGCCTGCCCACCTGTGACAGCGGGACACGGGCTCCATCGTGGACGGGATCAGCGTCCAGTCGGCTGGCAAAGGCGTGCCACAGTTTCCCGACGGTTTCTTCGGGTTCCCATGGCTCGAACTCGATCCGTGACATGGCCTGCCTCACCCGAATACGGCCGTCACAAGATCGCGGAGCCCGGCCTTCACATCCGGGTCATCGGTCAGCGGTTCAATCATCGCCGCGCGGATCGCGGCCTCGGTCGCCATGCCGCCGGCGATCAGCGAGGCGCAATAGATCACCAGCCGGGTGGAAACCCCTTCCTCCAGATCCTGCCCCTTCATGGCGCGCAGCTTGCCCGCCAGCCGTACCAGCGGCGCCACCCGATCCTCGGGCAGGCCGCTTTCACGGGCGACCACCGGGATTTCGTGTTCCGGTCGCGGGAAGCCAAATTCCAGCGCGACGAACCGCTGCCGGGTCGAAGGTTTCAGCGTCTTGAGGATATTCTGGTAGCCGGGGTTGTAACTGGCGACCAGCAGGAAGTCGGGATGCGCCTCCAGCTCTTCGCCGGTGCGGTCGATCGGCAGGATGCGGCGGTCGTCGGTCAGCGGGTGCAAGACGACCGTCACGTCCTTGCGCGCCTCCACCACCTCGTCGAGATAGCAGATCGCGCCCTCGCGCACGGCGCGGGTCAGCGGCCCGTCGACCCAGACCGTCTCGCCGCCCTTCAGCAGCCAGCGCCCGATCAGGTCCGAGGCTGACAGATCGTCATGGCAGGCGACCGTATAAAGCGGGCGGCCCAGCCGATGCGCCATGGCGGCGACGAACCGGGTCTTGCCACAGCCCGTCGGCCCTTTCAGCAGGACGGGCAGGCGCCGCGCGGCGGCGGCGGCGAAGATGTCGCATTCCGCGCCCTGCGGCTGGTAGAAAGGGGCGTTCGCCGCCCCTTCCGTGATATGGGATCCATCCATCTGCATCACTCCGCCGGCTGGCTTGCGCCGCGTTCGATGATCTCGCGCCGGGGCACGAGCACGGCATAGATGAACAGCACCGCCCCCAGCACCACCGCGACACCCGAACCGAAGCGCATGGCATAGAACAGCCAGAGCTGGTCCTGCACATCCATGTAGCCCTCGCCGTTCACCCGTTGCAGGTGGGTCTGGATCGTACCCGCGAAGGTCAGCGTGAAGGTCATGAACACCACACCGCCCGACATCAGCCAGAAGCTGACCATGTTCAGCACCTGATTATACGGGTCGCGGCCCAGCAGATGCGGCAGCGCATAGGTGATGATCGCCAGATTGAGGCAGACATAGGCACCGTAGAAGGCCAGATGCCCATGCGCGGCGGTGATCTGGGTGCCGTGGCTGTAATAATTCACCCCGTGCAGCGTGTGCAGGAAGCCCCAGACCCCGGCCCCGAAGAAGGCGAGCGTGGCGCAGCCAAGGCTCCACAGCAGGGCGGCCTTGTTCGGATGGTCGCGGCGGCCCTTCCAGACCATGACGAAGGCGAAGGACATCATGGCGAAGAACGGCGCCACCTCGAAGCTGGAGAAGATCGAACCGATCCACTGCCAGTAACCCGGCGTCCCGATCCAGTAATAGTGGTGTCCGGTGCCAAGAATGCCCGAGAACAGCGCAAGGGCGGCGATGACGTAAAGCCACTTCTCGACGACCTCGCGGTCCACCCCCGTCAGCTTCAGCATCAGGAAGGCGAGGATCGAGGCCATCACCAGTTCCCAAGTGCCTTCGACCCACAGATGGACGATGTACCACCAGTACATCTTGTCCAGCGCGAGGTTATCGGGGTTCACGAAGGCGAACAGGAACAGCAGCGCCAGCCCCCACAGCCCCAGAAGCAGGATATTGGTGATCGCGGTCTTGCGTCCGGCCAGCACGGTCATCGAGATGTTGTAAAGGAAGATCAGCGCCGCGATGACGATGCCCACCTTGACCCAGCGCGGCTGTTCGATGAACTCGCGCCCCTCGTTCCCCAGAAGCCAGTTGCCGTCAAACAGGTTGAACAGATAGGTGACAACCACCCCCGCCGTCCCGATGACGAAGATCGCAAGCTGAACCCAGGCGAGCTTGGGCGAGTGGATCTCGCGTTCCGCCTCTTCCGGGATCAGGTAATAGGCGGCACCGAAGAAGCCCAGCAGCAGCCAGACGATCAGGCTGTTGGTGTGCAGCATCCGGCCCACGTTGAAGGGTAGGATTTCCGACAGGAAATTGGGCGAGATGTAGATCCAGCCCAGCACCAGCCCCATGGTCACCTGCACGGCGAACAGCGCCATGGCGACGACGAAATAGGCCAGCGCGATCTTTTGCGTTTGGTATTTCATGGCAGTCTCTCCTCAGCCCGCATCATTCGGCGGCCAGTCCTGCGCGTGGATCGTATTGGTCCACAGCAGGAAGTCGGCGATCTGGCGGTATTCCTCGTCGGTCAGCCCGAAGTTGGGCATCTGGCGGCGGCCCTCGATGCCGGTTGGCATGGCATCCATCCAGCCTTTCAGCGCGGTGAATGCGCCTTCGTGGTCGCCGGGTTCGATGCCCCAGCGTGTCATCACATTGGCCAGTTCCGGGGCGAAATAGGCGCCTTCGCCCAGAAGGGTGTGGCAATTGATGCAGGCATGCTTTTCCCAAAGCAGTTTGCCCTGCGCCACGCTTTCGGTCAGCGTTGCCTTGTCGGTCGAGGTCTTGGTTATGTAGAAGTGCGAATGGGCCGTCAGACCCACGAAGATGAGGATGAAGAACAGTGACCCGCCGTAAAAGATATTGCGGGCCATGCTCTTGGTCATGACTTCGCGCATGGCGAGGTGTCCTTCCCTGAGCGGTTGCAGTCACCCTTCTGTGAAGAAGGCGCCCGAGTCCGGCCTTAACAAAAGTCAACCCGGCGATGTGACATTCACGCCAGAAGCGCGATTTCGGCGCCGGGACATACGGCCAGCGTGCGGGTGATGGAGGCGCGGTCCATCAGGCAGAAGGCGGTCGACAGCGCATCGGCCAGCGCCGCATGCGGGGCAGTGACACTGACGGTCTGCCAGCGCGGCCTGAGCGGTGCGCGGGGTCCGACGATATGCGGCTGCCCCGCCCCGATCAGCGTGCCGCGCGGCGACGAGGTGGCCATGGCGCCACCGCGCAGCGCAAATTCGCGCAGCGCCTGCCCTTCCGGCCCTGCAATGGTCACGCGCCAGGGAGTACGGTCGGCGCGTAGGCCAGTGATGGCCATTTCGCCCATGTCGATCAGCGCATGGCCATAACCTTCGGCCCGCAACAGCGCCGCAATGCGGTCGGCTGCCCAGCCCTGCGCAATGCCGTTGAGTGTCAGCGCCTGACCGGGGGCCAGCCGGATTTCACGCGCATCAATCTGCACGCGACACAGCCCGATGGCAGCGCGGGCAGCCTGTTGGTCGCCGCCTGTCGCCAGAGCCTGCCACAACGGCTGCACCGTGGGATCGAAGGCGCCGCCGGTCAGATCATGCACCTGCCGCGCCAGCGCCAGCACCTCCAGCAGCGCAGGCGGCGGTCCGGCCAGACGGCCATCGCGGTTCAGCCGGGTCAGCGCGGAGTCGCGGTGCAGGCTGAAGACCTGTTCCATTCGCTCGATTTCGGTCACCAGCCGGTCGAAGGTCAGGCTGGCGCGGGCGGGATCGGCTCCTTCCAGCCGCATCGAGACGGCAGCGCCGAAGCCGCGGCCCTCCCAGACGGCAGCCTGCGCACCGCGCGGCGTGGCCAGAGCGGCGGCGGCGATGCTCAGGAACCGGCGGCGGTTCATCGTGGCGACCCGACCGGGGCGCGCGGCAGGCGCGGTTGCCACCAGACCAGCCAGAACTCTGCCAGATACAGGGTGAAGGCCATGACCCACAGCACACCGGAGGTCAGCACCGCCGGTTCATAGACCTGCGGAAAGACCGAACCGATCCAGCGCAGAGCGGCGGCGAACGGCAGCAGCGCATAGGCCAGCACCACGCCGCGCGGCGCGACGAGGGCGCGCCCGCTGTGGCCAAGGCTCGCGCGCGACATGATGGCCAGTGTCATGCCGCCGACACCGCCGATGGCCAGCAGATGCAGCGCCGCGATCTCGGACCCGAAGCCCAGACCTGCCAGCCCCAGCAGCACAAGGCCAAACGCATTCAGCGCATATGACAGATGCATGGTCCAGAGGATCGGCCGTCGCCAGGTCCAGCCCCCCCGCCACAGCGCGACCCGGCTCAGAGCCAACGCTCCGGCCAGAAGCGCCACCGCTCCGGTGAGCGTCTCGGGCAGACCGGCCAGACATGCCACCGGCACCGCGATGGCCGCTGTGACCGAACCCGCCGCCAGTGGGCGCGGGTTGACGGGCAGCCGGTCCTCACGCCCGCTGGCCACCATGGCGTTGCGGGTAAAGCCCGGCGTCACCCGCCCGCCCATGACGACGATCATCGCCGCCAGCACCAGCAGGCCGCCGCGCAACCCCTGCCCCGCGCTGCCGGTCAGGCCCAGCCAGTCCAGATGCACCAGCAGGTTCGACAGCCAGAACAGCGCCAGCATCGCCACGAAGATCAGCTGCGGCCCGCGTGGCCGGCGCAGCAGTTGCATCAGCAGTTGCACGGTCAGCAGTGGCGCGAAGGCCAGATCGACCGCCGCCACCAGAGCGGGCGGCAAGCTGCCCGAAACCCACAGCGCCCCCCGCCCCGCCAGCCAGACCGCCGCCGCCAGCGCGATGAAGCGGTGCGGCGCGCCCTTGCCGCCGGTCCAGTTCGGCACCGCGGTCAGGAAAAACCCGGCCAGCGCCGCGCCGCCATAGCCGAAGATCATCTCATGCGCGTGCCAGTGCTGCGGCGCCATGGCGACCGGCAGATCGGCCAGCCCTCCGGCGGCATGGATCGCCAGCCAGCCGGTCCAGATGACCATGGCCAGCACGGCAAACAGCCCGGCCGACAGGAAAAAGACACGAAACCCTTCGGAAAACAGGCGTTTGATGGCGCTCATGGTGTGGCTCCTTCCGAGGCACGGGCGCGGCGCTTCAGCACCGGGCATTGCGTGCCGTCGTTCATGATGACCTGACAGCGCAGGCACAGGACACATTCATTGGGGTTGATGCGGCCGATGGCGTCGATGGCGCCGACGGTGCATTTCGTCTCGCACATCCGGCATTCGCGGCCGCATTGCGGGCGGCGCTTCAGCCAGTCGAAGATCTTCAGCTTGGCCGGAATCGCCAGCCCGGCGCCAAGGGGGCACAGATAGCGGCAATAGAATCGTTCGATGAACAGCCCGGCACCAAGGATCGCCGCGACGAACACGAGGAACGGCCAGGCGCGCATGAAGCGCAGGGAAATGGCGGTCTTGAACGGCTCCGCCTCGGCCAGGAGCAGCGCGTCATGCATGGAATAGAAGGACAGCGCGAGGATGGCGACGAACAGCGTGTATTTGATGACCCAGAGCCGTTCGTGCAGCGCCTGCGGCACCGCGATCTGTTTCACCCCCAGCCGCTGCGCCAGCGTATTGGTCAGCTCCTGCAAGGCGCCGAAAGGGCAAAGCCAGCCGCAATAGACCCCGCGCCCCCAGAACAGCATCCCCAGCGCGACGAAGGCCCAGAGGATGAAGATGACCGGCTCGATCAGGAAGGTCTCCCACCGGAAGCCGGTCAGCAGGGAATGGACGAAGGCCACCACCTGCACGACGGAAAGCTGGCCGTTCAGCCCCATCCCCAGAACGAGGAAACTGGCGGCCAGAAAGCCGATGCGCCCCGCCCGCCACAGCCTCGGGCGCCGGGTGATCCATTCCTGCGCGAACAGGATCACCGTCAGCACCAGCAGCATCAGGATCACGACGCCCGCCTGCACCCGCTTGGCCTGCCAGATGCTGCGCCAGAGCGGTTCGGGCGCCGGCGCTTGCAGGATGAAAGCGGCCGGAAGCGCCACCGGCAGGCTTGCGGTCAGCGCGACCTCGCCCCCCGTCGCGGTCGGGCGGCTGGCGCGGACCTCCAGCGTGAAGGGGCGGGTGGGGTCGATGGCGGCGGGCAGCGCGAAAAGGCTGATCTCTTTCATCGCGGGGGCGTCCTTCAGCGCCAGCCGCTTTATCATGCGATAGCCGTCCGCGCCGGGCTGCCAGCGGGTTTCGCCCTGCACCACGGTCAGCCGGTCGAACCGGCCCGAGCGTTTCCAGTCGGTGCCGCGATGCGATTGCAGCCCGGCGGACATGACCAGAAGCGCCGCCTCGCCCGGTCCCAGCGCGCCCAGGGCGCGGGTGAATTCCTGCTGACCCAGCAGGTTCTGGCCGATGGCGGGCGGGTCGATCACCCCGGCCCAGAGATGCAGGAAATCGCCCGGTCCCGGCGTGACCGGCACCCTGGCCCCGGCCAGCGCCACCGCCGCCTCGGTCATGCCGATACGCGTTTCGCTCACCGCGCCGGTGGTCAGAAGTTGCCGCCAATCCGCCGGGGCGAAACTCAGCCGGTCGATGGCGCCGCCCGTAATGACGCCGCGCCCCACCGCAAGGGTGCGCGCGGTGCGCAGGATGCCGTCGCGGATAACCCCGGTGGAAACCGTGGCGCGGCTGATGATATCCGGCGCTTCTGGCGCTACCGGCGCGGCCAGATCGCGCCCGGCGAAGCCGCTGACATATCGGGCGATGTCGGCATCCGAAATCCCCAGCGTCAGCACGGGTTCGTCATGCCGGATCAACCGCGCACCGAGGATCACCCCCTTGGGTGACAGCGCAACCCGCACATCCAGCGGCCGCCCGGAATAGCCCACCGACCCCGCGATTTCCGATGTGGAGCCAAGATGCGCCACCAGCATGTCGCCCGCATAGACCTCCCATCCCGGCACGCCCTCGTCGATCCGGCGCAGGATGAGCGGGCCGGTCACGCCGGTCAGGGCTGCGGCCTCGTCCGGCGTCGGCGCGTCTTCCGCACGGGCCAGACCCGCGCAGAACAGAACAAGCAGGGCAAGAAGGATCTGTCGCATGGCGGTCCCGTCCGGGGCATCCTCCGGTTCGTCCCGCACCCTGCCTGCGCGGGAACGTCGCGGCCTTAACCAAAGTCAAAGCCTCCGGCCGCCGATCACGGGAATGTGTGCCCAGCCTCACCAGCTGAACGGAGAGATTCCCATGACCCGCCGAGCCACCCGAGCCAGGACGCTTCTGTGGACCAGTGCCGCCCTCGCCCTCGGGCTGATGGTTGCCCCCGCCCAGGCGCAGGACAAGCCAAAGGAGCATGCAGACGGACCTGCCGCCGCCTACGAACCCTCGATGACCACCCTCGGCCAGCTCAAGGTCGAGATCCCGGGCCGCAAGCCCGATGATCCTGTGATGACGCAGGAGGAGTTCCAGAAAGCGACGCAGATCTATTTCGAACGTTGCGCAGGCTGCCATGGCGTGCTGCGCAAGGGGGCGACCGGCAAGCCGCTGACCACCGATATCACGCGCGAAAACGGCTACGACTATCTGCACAGCTTCATCACCTACGGCTCGCCCGCCGGGATGCCGAACTGGGGCACCTCGGGCGAACTCAGCGAGGCGGATGTTGACCTGATGGCCCGTTACCTTCTGCTGGAACCGCCCGCCCCGCCGGAATGGGGCATGCCGGAGATGAAGGCGAGCTGGCAGGTGCTGGTGAAGCCCGAGGACCGGCCAAAGCAGAAAGAAAACGACATCGACATCGAGAACCTGATGTCGGTCACGCTGCGCGATGCGGGCCAGATCGCGCTGATCGACGGCGGCACCTACGATATCCGCGCGGTGATCGACACTGGCTATGCCGTGCATATCAGCCGCATCTCGGCCTCGGGGCGGTATCTGTTCGTGATCGGTCGCGACGGTCTGGTCAACATGATCGACCTCTGGATGAAGGAACCGGCATCGGTTGCACAGATCAAGATCGGCATCGAGGCGCGGTCGGTAGAGACCTCCAAGTTCGAGGGCTGGGAAGACAAGCTGGCCATCGCCGGCGCCTACTGGCCGCCGCAATATGTGATCATGGATGGCGAAACGCTGGAGCCGCTGAAGATCGTCTCAACCCGCGGCAATATCTATGACGAGCAGGTCTATCACCCCGAACCCCGCGTCGCATCGATTCTGGCCAGCCATTACAAGCCGGAATTCATCGTGAACGTGAAAGAGACGGGCAAGATCCTGTTCGTCGATTACACCGACCTCAAGAACCTCAAGACGGTGGAGATCGAGGCCGAACGCTTCCTGCACGATGGCGGGTTTGACAGCACGCATCGCTATTTCCTCGTGGCGGCCAACCAGCGCGGCAAGATCGCAGTGGTGGACACCAAGGAAGACAAGCTGACCGCGCTGATCGAAACCGGCGGCCAGACCCCGCACCCGGGGCGCGGCGCGAACTTCACCCACCCGGTCTATGGGCCGGTCTGGGCGACCTCGCACCTGGGGGATGAAAGCGTGGCGCTGATCGGCACCGACCCGGAGGGCCATCCCGATCAGGCCTGGAAGATCGTCGACAACTTCTTCGCACTTGGCGGCGGCTCGCTGTTCATCAAGACCCATCCGAACAGCACGCATCTTTATGTCGATGCGCCGCTGAACCCGGATGCCGAAGTGTCAGCCAATGTGGCGGTGTTCGACATCCCCGCCATGGGGGGCGATCCGGCGGTGGACCCGGAGTTCAGGACCCTGCCGATCGGCGAATGGGCCGGCATCGCAGATGGACAGCCGCGTGTGGTGCAGCCGGAGTTCAACAAGGAAGGCACCGAGGTCTGGTTCAGCGTCTGGAACGCGAAGGACAAGGAAAGCGCGATTGTCGTCGTCGATGACAAGACGCTGGAGCTGAAGCAGGTCATCAAGGATCCGCGTCTGATCACCCCCACGGGCAAGTTCAATGTGCTGAACACGCAGAAGGACATTTACTGATCCTTTCGCGTGTTCACGCCCCGCGGCTCCCCAGGCCGCGGGGCACCCGGAGGGGCGCATCAGCGCCCTTCTGTTCCTGTCACAGCCAGTCGGGACCGACAGCCATGAAAGACCTTGCCTCCTCACAGCCCGGCGGAATCGTGCATCTTGTCGGCGCCGGTCCGGGAGACCCGGAGCTTCTGACGCTGCGCGCGCTGCGCCTGATCCGCGAGGCCGACGTGGTGGTGCATGACCGTCTGGTCAGCCCCGAGATCATGGCGCTGGTGCCGCCCGGCACGCGGCGCATCGACGTGGGCAAGCTGCCAAAACATCATTGCCTGCCGCAGGAAGGTATCAATGCCCTGCTGGTCGATCTGGCTGCGCAGGGGCTGTGCGTGGTGCGGCTGAAAGGGGGCGACCCGCTGATTTTCGGGCGCGGCAGCGAGGAGGCGGCGGCGATCCGCGCTGCCGGACAGCGCTGCACCCTTGTGCCCGGCATCACCTCGGCGCAAGGGGCGGCTGCCACGACCGGCGTACCACTGACGCACCGGGGGCTTGCCACCGGCGTGCGCTATGTCACCGGCCACCGCGCGAAGGATGCCACGCTGGATCTGGACTGGGCCTCGCTCGCCAGTCCAGAGACCACGCTGGTGGTCTATATGGGCGCCGCGACCGTGGCCGAGATTTCAGCGCGACTGGTGGCACAAGGACTGCCTGCCGATCTGCCGGTGCTGGCCATTGCCGCCGCGACCACGCCCCGCGAACGGCGGGTGCTGTCTACCCTTGCCGACATCGCAACCGCCGTCGCGGATGCAGAGCCGGGCGTGCCGCTGCTGTTCATCATCGGCCGCGTCGTCTCGCTCTACGCGCCGCTGCCCGGTGCCGCGCTTCAGGTGGCCCATGCCTAGGCTCGTCCTGCTCCTTCTGGTCCTGCCCGGCATGGCGATGGCAGAGATCACGCCAGAACAGACCATGCGGCTGGAGCACATGGTCACGCAGGATTGCGGATCATGCCACGGGCTGACGCTGAAAGGCGGGCTTGGCCGCGCACTGACGACAGAGGCGCTGACCGGGGCCGATCCGGCCACGCTGGCCGCCATCATCCTCGACGGTGTGCCCGGCACCGCCATGCCGCCCTGGCGCCCGCTGCTGACAGAGGAAGAGGCGCGCTGGATCGCCGACTATCTGACCACGAAGGACCAAAGATGAAACGCGCGCTTGCCCTTGCCCTGCTGACCCTTCTGCCGCTGCCCGCGCTGGCGCAGGCGACTGGCGACCTTGGCCTTGTGGTCGAACGCGCCAGCGGCAGCCTCCTGCTGGTGGATCGGTCCGACCGCGCGGCGTTGACGCGGATCGAGGGGCTGGGCGATCTCTCGCATGCCTCGCTGACCTACAGCCCCGACGAGCGGTTTGCCTATGTCTTTGGCCGTGACGGCGGGCTGAGCAAGGTTGACCTGATCGACCGCAAAGTGGTGGCGCGCACCATGCAGGCCGGAAACTCCATCGGCGGCGCCATTTCCGACGACGGCAGGCTGGTCGCGGTGTCGAATTACGAACCCGGCGGGGTGAAGGTGTTTGACGCCGAAACCTTGGCGCCTGTGGCCGACATCCCGTCCGCCGGCAAGACCATTGGTCTGGTCGACCTGCCCGGCCGCCGCTTCGCCTGGGCGGTCTGGGACACCGGCGAGGTGTTCATGGGCGATTTCTCGGGTGCCGCGCCGGTGGTGACCTCGCTGGGCATCGCCGGGGTCAACCCGTTCGATGCGGTGCTGACGGCAGATGCGCATACCTATCTGGTGGGCCTCTTCGGTGAAAAGGGCGTCATGTCCTATGACCTGTGGTCGCCCGAAACGCCGCCGAAGAAGTTTCTGACCGATTACGGCAAGACCGGCGCGGACATGCCGGTCTACAAGATGCCGCATCTGCAAGGCTGGGCCTTCACGGAAGGCCAGTTCGCCCTGCCCGCCGTTGGGCGGCACGAGGTTTTGTGGGTGGACAGCGAAACCCGTGCCGACCGGGGCGCGACCCCGGTGCATGGCCAGCCGGTGTTCATCATCGCGCAACCGGCCTCGCCCTATGTCTGGGTGAACTTCGCAACACCCCTGAACGACACCGTGCAGGTGATCGACAGCCGCGACCACAAGGTCATCGCAACGCTGACCCCCGGCAAGGCCGTGCTGCATATGGAATTCGCGCCACGCGGCGCCGAGGTCTGGATCAGCGCGCGGGATGACGACAAGGTGCTGATCTACGACACCCATACCCGTGAAAAACTGGCCGAGATCGCGGCCAAGGCACCCTCGGGCATCTTCTTCACTGCGCGTGCACATCGGCCGGGGTTGTAACCATGGACGATCTGGACCTGCGCCTGCTGGACGAGTTTCAACGCGACCTGCCGCTCTGCCCGCAGCCCTTCGCCGCAATCGGCGCGGCCCTTGGCATGACCGAAAGTGCGGTAATCGACCGGCTGATCCGGTTGCGGGCCAACGGACAGGTGGCACGGGTCGGCGCCACGGTGCGCCCCAACACGGCAGGGGCCTCGACCCTTGCCGCCATGGCGGTGCCGGAGGATCAGATCGAGGACATCGCGGCCCTGGTCGGAGCAGAGCCGGGGGTGAATCATTCCTATCTGCGCGAGGCCGACTGGAACCTCTGGTTCGTCGCCACCGCCGCCGACCGGGATGACCTTGGGGCACTTCTGGACAGGCTTCGCATCGCATCAGGGCTGCAATTGCTCGACCTGCGGCTGGTGCGGCCCTTCAACATCGACCTTGGGTTTCGGCTGACCGGCGGCTTGTGCGCCATGCCTTCGGACCGCCCTCCCCTGCCCTATCAACTCCATCCCGGCGACGGTGCCCTGCTGCATGAACTGTCTGCGGGGCTGGCCCTGACCCCGCGCCCCTTCGCCGCACTGGCCGAGACGCTTGGCCGCGACGAAAGCGCGGTGATCGCCCGTATCGCCGTACTGCTGGCCGCCGGGATCATCACCCGGCTGGGCGTGATCGTGCGCCATCGCGCATTGGGGTTCACCGCCAATGCGATGGTGGTCTGGGATGCCGCGCCCGAACAGGCAGAGGCTGCGGGGCGCGCCCTCGCCGCCCATCCCGGCGTGACACTGGCCTATGAACGCCAGCCGGTGCCCGGTCTCTGGCCATGGCGGCTTTATTCCATGATCCACGCCCGCAGCCGGTCCGAGGCGCTTGGGGTACTGGAGGCCGCAACCCGCCTGCCCGCCTTGCAGGGCATGGCCTATCGCGTGCTGTTTTCGACCCGCTGTTTCAAACAGACCGGCGCCCGGCTGCGGAGGGCCGCGTGATGCGCCGCACCCTTCCCCCCGACGCGCTGGACACCACCGACCGGCTGCTGATCAACCGGCTTCAGGACGGGGTGGAGATCACCGCCGCCCCGTTCGCCGCACTGGCCACGGCAACTGGTCTGACCGAAGAGGCCCTGCTGGCCCGCATCGCGCGCCTGCGCGAGATCGGCGCCATCACCCGCTTCGGCCCTTTTCTCGATGCGGCAGCCATGGGCGGGGCCTTCTGCCTGTGTGCCATGGCCGTGCCCGAGGACCGTTTCGAGGCGGTCATGACTTTGGTCAATGCCCATCCCGAGGTCGCGCATAATTATGAACGCCAGCACCGGCTGAACATGTGGTTCGTTCTGGCCTGCGAAAGGCCCGAGGGCATCGCATCGACCGCCGCCGGTATCGCGGCGGAAACCGGGCTGACCGTGCATCTTTTCCCGAAGATGCAGGAATTCTTCATCGGCTTCCGGGTAGAGGCATGAATATCGACGCCACCGACCGCCGCATCCTTCAGGCCACCGCTGGCGGCCTGCCGCTGACGCCGCATCCTTTCGCAGAAATCGCCCGCTGGCTCGATCTGACCGAGGCCGAGGTGATGGACCGCATGACCCGGATGCAGACCCAGGGCGTGATCCGCCGCATCGCGCTGGCGCCCAACCATTACGCGCTTGGCATGGTGGCGAATGGCATGAGCGTCTGGGACATAGCCGACGACCGCGCGGCCGGGCTTGGCGCCAAAGTCGGCGCCCTGCCCTTCGTCAGCCATTGCTACCTGCGCCCGCGCAGCCTGCCCGACTGGCCCTATAACCTCTTTGCCATGATCCACGGCACCAGCCGCCCCGAGGTCGAGGAGAAACGCGGGCAGATCGCCCGCCTCCTCGGCCCGGCGTGCCGGGCGCAGGATATTCTCTATTCCACCCGCATCCTGAAAAAGACCGGGATGCGCCTTGCCGATGGGGGCTGAGCCATGTTCCGTCTGACCCAATACATGCGCGAACTGGTGGCCCCCACCCCGGTGCGCCGCCGCACGGGCACGGTAAAGCCCGTGGTGATCTGGAACCTGACCCGCACCTGCAACCTGCGCTGCCGCCATTGCTATACCACCTCGGCCGATGTGCCCTTTCCGGGGGAACTGAGTCACGCAGAGGCCATGGCGGTGCTGGACGACCTGCACGCCTTCGGCATTCCCGCGCTGATCCTGTCGGGCGGTGAACCGCTGAGCCGGTTCGATTTCTTCGATCTGGCGACGCGGGCGCGGGAACTGGGGTTCCGCCACCTCTCGCTGTCTACCAACGGCACGAAACTCGCCGAAAATATCGACCGCATTGCCGATCTGGGCTTCGATTACGTCGGCATCTCACTGGATGGGATCGGCGCGATGAACGACTGGTTTCGTGGCATGGACGGCGCCTTTGACGCGGCCCTCGCCGGGGTGCGGGCCTGCAAGGCGCGGGGCGTGAAGGTGGGGCTGCGCTTCACCATCACCCAGGACAACGCCGCCATGCTGCCAGCGATGATGGACCTTTGCGATGCCGAAGGGGTGGACAAGTTCTATCTGTCGCACCTTGTCTATGCCGGGCGGGGCGACAAGAACCGGGGAGAGGATGCCGCCCACCGCCGCACCCGTCATGCGATGGATCAGTTGATGGACCGCGCCTGGATCGCGGTGGCCGAGGATCAGCCGCTGGAAATCGTCACGGGCAACAACGATGCCGATGCCGTCTATTTCCTGCGCTGGGTGCGGCGCAATTTCGATGCCGACAAGGCCGCGCAGGTCGAGGCGCATCTGGCCGCATGGGGCGGCAATTCCAGCGGACTGGGCGTCGCCAATATTGACCCGCAGGGCAAGGTGCATCCCGATACCTACTGGTCGGATTATACCGTGGGTTCGGTGAAGGATACGCCGTTCAGCCAGTTGTGGACCGGGGCCGATCCGATGCTGGCAACGCTGCGCCAGCGGCCGCGTCCCCTGAAAGGGCGCTGCGGCGGCTGCTCCTTCAAGGCGATCTGCGGCGGCAATACACGCATCCGCGCGCTTCAGATCACCGGCGACCCCTGGGCCGAAGACCCGGCCTGCTATCTGAACAACGCCGAAATCGGGCTGGATGCGGCCGAGCGGCTGACCGTCACGCCATTCCGGGGAAAAAGCCATGATCCGGCACATCGTTTCCTGTAACCGCGCGTCTGGCGGCGAGGGCAGGACGCCTCCGGCGGGGGGATATTTTCGCCGGGGTAAATGGGCAATGGCGGTTCTGCTGGGGCTGGCCGGGCCCGCGCAGGCGGGGCCGGACGGGGCGACGATCTATGCCGATCTTTGCGCCTCCTGCCATGCCGAAACGCGGCTGGGCGGCACTGGCCCCGCTTTGATCCCTGAAAGCCTTGGCCGTTTGCAGGGCGACAGGTTGCAGGCGGTGATCGCCGAAGGTCGCGCGATGACGCAGATGCCCGCCTTCCGCGACACGCTGCGCCCCGAAGAAATCGCGGCGGTGGCCGATTATCTCTCGGCCCCGCTGGCCGCCCCGCCGGTCTGGGATGCGGCGGCGATCGGCGCAACGCGCGAGATGACCACCGATTACCACGCCGCGCCCGCGCCGGTGTTCACCGCCGACCCCATGAACATCACGCTGGTGGTGGAAACCGGCGACAGCCATATCTCGGTGCTGGATGGTGACAGTCTCGCGGTGCTGGATCGGTTCGAAACTCCCTTCGCCGTGCATGGCGGTCCAAAATTCAGCCCTGACGGGCGCTATGTCTTTGTCATGTCGCGCGACGGCTGGGTGCAGAAATACGACATCTGGTCACTGCACGAGGTCGGTCGGGTGCGCGCGGGCCTGAATAGCCGTAACATCGCCATGAGCGCCGATGGCAAATGGCTGGCGGTGGCAAATTACCTGCCCGCGACACTGACGATCCTGTCCACAGAGGATCTGAGCGTCGCACGGGTGATCCCGGTTGCGGATCGGCAGGGGCGGCCCAGCCGGGTCTCTGCCGTCTATCAGGCGCCGCGCCGCAAGACCTTTCTGCTCGCGCTGAAGGACGTGCCCGAAATCTGGGAAATCGCCACGACCGAGGATGGCGGCCCCTATTCCGAGGGGCTGGTGCATTCCAATGAAAACGGCATGGAAGAGGCGATGGGCGTCGAACGCGGGTTGTTCGCGCGGCGGCGCATCGCGGTCTCGGCACCGCTGGACGACTTTTTCTTCGACCCCGACTATCGCAACCTGATCGGTGCCAACCGCGAGGGCGAGACGGGGGTGGTGGTCAACCTCGATGTCGGGCGCGAGATCGCCAGCTTGCCCCTGCCCGGCATGCCGCATCTCGGCAGCGGTATCAGCTGGATGCGTGACGGGCGCCGCGTCATGGCCGTGCCGCATCTGAATGAAGGTCGGATCAGCGTCATCGACATGCAGGACTGGCATGTGGTGAAGGTGATCGAAACTTCGGGGCCGGGCTTCTTCCTGCGCAGCCACGACGGCGCACCGCAGATCTGGGCGGATGTCTTTACCGGGCCGCACAAGGGCGAGATGCATCTGATCGACAAGCAGACGCTGGAGGTGGTGAAGGTGCTGAAACCCGAACCCGGCAAGACGGTGGCCCATACCGAATTCACCCGCGACGGCAGCAAGGCGCTGGTCTCGGTCTGGGAGCAGGAGGGCGCGGTGATCGCCTACGACAGCCACACCCTTCAGGAAATCACCCGCCTGCCGATGCGCAAGCCTTCAGGAAAATACAATGTCTGGAACAAGATCACCTTCGAAGACGGCACCAGCCATTGACCCGCGCCGGATCTGGTGGCTCAGGCTGTGGATCTGGCCTTTTGCGACCGGAGCGGTGGCGATCAACCTGTTCCTGCTGGGGCTGATCCTGCATTCCGCCGGTTTTGCCAATATCGCCCCCGTGTCCGCGCTGGTCTGGAGTCTGCCGCTCGGCCTCCCGGCGACCTGGGCCGCTGCACGCTGGATTGGCGGGCTGATCGCCGAGGCCGAGCGGTGACAACCCCGCCTTGCCCCCAGCGCAATGCTGCAATGCAGCATGCGCGGTTGTGACCTTGGCCCTGCCAACGTAAGTTCACCGTTAAGGGGGGGAAACCAACCGATCCATGCTTCAGGAGGTTTCCATGAGCTATACATCAGACATTCCGGGCCGCAACGCGGGCCTTGGCAGGAAGTTCGGTGCGCAGGTTCTCGCATCTATCGGCGCCGCGCTGACCCGCTATGGCCGGATCCGGTCGCGGGCCGACCGCGTGGAACAGCTTCAGGCTCTGAGCGACGCGGAACTGGCCAAGCTTGGCCTGACCCGTGACCGGATCGTGCAGCACGTCTTTCGCGATCAGTTCTATTACTGAACTGTGAGGCCCCTCAGCGCCTCAGGGCGTTGATGATATCCAGCGCCATCGTGTCGGAGAATGTGACGTGGGCGATCATCAGATCGCGCGCGCGGTCCCCCGCCGCATCCAGAATCGCGGCGGTGATCGCCTCGTGATCGCGGGCCGAGCGTATCTGCTCGCCCGGCAGCGCGTGGCGGGCTGCCAGATAGCCGATCAGCCGGTTCCCGGCGCCTAACGCCATCGCCCTCAGGTGCTCATTACCCGCCGCCGCCATGATACAGCGGTGAAAGGCAAGGTTCAGGTCATAATAGGCTGGCTTCGGACCACTGGCCGCGAGACAGGCGCGCGCGGCCTCCGACAGTTGTTCGGCCTGTATCGGGCCGATGCGCCGCGCCGCGCGATAGGCCAGCGCGCCCTCGGCCTCGGCCAGAACCTCGATCATCTTCATCAGCGCTTCGGCATCCAGCGCAGCAATGCGCGCGCCGTCGCGTGGGCGGCGTTCAATCACACCCACAGCTTCGAGCGCGATCAGCGCCTCGCGAATCGGCGTGCCGGAAATCATCAGCCTTTCGCGCAGATCCACCTCGTCAATGCGGTCACCGGGCAGCAGGGCACGCGCCTGCACCCGTTGCAGGATGTCATCGCGAACCTGATCCGCCTGCGCGCCCATATTCCCTAACTCCTTGATCCGGCATGGTCGATCAGGAGATAGCACACAAATTTCCACCATATAATTATAATTAAAGATTCTAAAATTATAGTTATTATTGACAGACCTGCTTTTTCACCCGACGCTCCCAACCATTGCAACTGGCATGAAAGGGAGGTCATGTCCGCCACCGCAAGGATCAGCAAGATCGACGATGACCTGCCCGCATTTACCGGGCCGGACCTGTGCAGGCTGGAAGCGACCGAGGTCGTGGCCCTGCTGCGCAAAGGTGAAATCTCGCCTGAAGAACTGCTGGACGCGGCCTGCGCGCGATTGCAGAAAGTGGAACCGGCGATCAATGCAATGCCCATCCTGTGCGAAGAACGCGCCCGCGCCGCCGTGCACAGGCTGGACCGCAGACCTTCGGAGCATTCCGGCTGGTTGGGTGGCCTGCCCTTGGCCATCAAGGATCTGACGCCGGTCGCCGGGGTGCGCACCACCTTCGGCACACGGGGGCTTGCAGACTTCATACCCGATCATTCCGACCCGCTTGTCGAACGGCTGGAAGCGCGCGGCGGTCTGGTGGTGGGCAAGACCAATACCCCCGAATTTGGAGCGGGCGGCAATACGTTCAATGAAGTCTTTGGCCCGACCCTCAACCCCTGGGACACGCGGCTGAACGCGGGCGGTTCATCCGGCGGTGCGGCTGCCGCGCTGGCGACGGGCGAGGTCTGGCTAAGCCATGGCTCGGATCACGGAGGATCGCTGCGTACTCCGGCGGCTTATTGCGGCGTTGTGGGGCTGCGGCCCAGTCCCGGCCGGGCCGGCGGTGGATCGGACGCCATCGGCTACATGATCGAAGGGGTTCAGGGTCCAATGGCGCGGTCCGTGCGCGATTGCGCGCTGTTTCTGGATGCAATGGCGGGGTATGAGCCGCGCTTTCCGATTTCGTACCCCGCACCGCACAGGTCGTTCCAGACCGCCGTCGCCGAAGCCGAACCCCAACTGCGCATCGCCTATGCCCCCGATCTGGGCGGCTTCTCAGCCGTGGATGCCGAAATGGAAACCCACTTGCGCAAAGTGCTGGAGCGGCTGGCGCGCGAAGGGGTGACAGTTGAGGAAACCTGCCCTCCCCTGCCCCATCTGGAACGCACCTATCACGCCCTGCGCGGCGAGATGTGGGCGGTGATGGGCCGCCGTCTGCCGCAGGAGATCCGCCGCCATTTCAAGGATACGCTGGAGGCGAACATGGCCTTCGGCGAAACGCTGACCATCGCGGAAATCGCCGATGCACAGCTGGACCGGACGGTGATCTACCGCAACATGCTGCGGCTGTTCGAAACCTTCGATGTGCTGGCCTGTCCGGTCGTGGGATGCATGCCGCATCCGCAAGAGGTGGAATGGGTGCGCGAAGTCGGCGGACAACAGTTGCATGGATATATGGACTGGCTGCGCTTTGCGTTCCTGGCGACCGTCACCGGCCTGCCCGCGATCTCGGTGCCGGTGGGGATCGGGCCGCGCGGGCTTCCGGTAGGACTACAGATCATCGGCAAGCCGCGCGGCGAGGCGGCGCTTCTGGCGGCAGCGCGGGTTGTGGAGCTTTCGGTTGGCGGGCCTTTCCGTCCCATCGACCCGATGCTGCGGCATACCCCGCCCCCACTGGCGACCCAATGACGGCCGCAGCGGGGTTAAAGCGTTTCGGCGCGACGGGCGGCTTCGTCCAGCCGGATGGCAGCGCCGCGTTCGAACTCATCACTGTCGATCCAGTCGGCAAGCCGGTCCATCATACCCGTGAACGCCACAACCTCGGCGGGATCGAAGTTCTGGAACAGCAGCTCCAGCCCGACCTCCGACAGAAGATCGGCGCGGGCGCGCGCCGCGCCGCCGGTTTCCGTGATGTAAAGGCCAAAGCGGCGCGCATCCTGCGGGTCGTTGCGGCGTTCGACATGCCCGCCGCGCACAAGGCTCTGGATCAGCCGCGAGGCAAGGCTGCGTTCCAGCGCGCCATAGGTGGCGATTTCGGCAAAGCCGATGCCGGGGTTGTCGCCGATCAGCCGCAGCACCCGCACAGTTCGCACATCAAGCCCCACCAGGGCGACGAAACGATCATCAAGCGCCCTGACAGCAGCCGTACCCAGCATGTTCAGCTTGTAGACCGCGTTTCCCTGCCGAAACGCCTTTGACCAGTTCCTGTACATCGCGGCCTTTCCATCGCGTTTCGGCATGCGACCCCTGTGCAATACCGGCCCTGATCCATCAAGGCGCAAATATTCGTTAGGCACAATAGTATCAATATAAGACTATTTGAAAATGCAACAATATAGACTGATTCGGGAGGAACAGGATGGGGATGATCGAAAGCATCGTTGCGGCGCAGGACGAATTCGCCCGCATGCGCCGGGCCATGCACGAAAATCCGGGGCTCGGCTTTCAGGAGACCTTCGCAGCTGAACTGGTGTCGACCAAGCTGCGCGAATATGGGCTGGACGAGGTGCATACCGGCATCGGCGGCACTGGTATCGTGGGCGTGTTGCACGGCACGCGGCCTTCAAACCGTACAATCGGCCTGCGCGCCGATATGGATGCGCTGCCGATCACCGAGGAAACCGGCAAGCCCTACAGTTCCAAAGTGCCAGGGGTGATGCATGCCTGTGGCCATGACGGCCACACAGCCACCTTGCTGGCGACCGCCTGGCATCTGTCGCGCGATCGAGATTTCGCGGGCAAGGTGCATTTCATCTTTCAGCCGGCAGAAGAGGGCCTGGGCGGAGCACTGGCCATGCTGAAGGACGGGTTGCTGGAGCGGTTTCCCTGTGACCGGATCTATGCCTATCACAACGCGCCAGGCTATGCGAAGGACCACATCTTCACCCGCAGCGGGCGGATGATGGCGGGCAGTCGCTTCTTCACCATCCGGGTGCAGGGCCGCGGCGGCCATGCCGCCCTGCCCCAGACCACCATCGACGCCACGCAGATCGCCGCGAACATCGTGATGACGGCGCAAAGCATCGTCGCGCGCAACGTCGATCCCATCGAATCCGGCATTGTATCCTTCACCGATGTCTATGCCGGCACCAACAGCTTCAACGTGATCCCCGACAAGGCGTCGCTGAAGGGCTGCCTGCGCTATTTCAACAAGGCGGTGGGCGACCAGATGACCCAGCGCCTGACCGAGGTGGCGCAGAGCGTGGCTGCCACCTATGGCGGCAGCGCCGAAATCATGTTCGAGGACATCTTCGTGCCGCTGGTCAACGACCCGGATGCGACCGCCATCGCGCTTGCCGTCGCCACCGAAACGGTCGGCACTGAGAATGTGCATGGCGATGTGGCCCCCTTTACCGGCAGCGAGGATTTCGCCTTCATGGTCGAGGATGTGCCCGGCAATTACGTCATGGTCGGCGCCGGTCCCGGCGCCATGCCGCATAATCCGGGCTTCGATTTCAACGATGACATCCTGCCCACGGCAGCGAGCTATTTCTGCCGCCTGATCGCGGCGGAACTGGCCTGAACGAATAATCACCAACAGGGAAATCGAAATGGAACAGGTTCTTCAGGTCGCAAATGGCCCGGTCTTGTGGCTTTTTGCAACACTCGTGATCGGCGTCGTGGTGGTGCAGTCGCTGCTCTATCTGCGCATGACGCTGGATTTCTCGGACCGCTACGCCATCCTGACGGCGGAGGAACGGCGGGTGGTGTACAAGACCGCCGCCATCAATTCGGTCGGCCCCGCCATCGCGATCTTCTTCGTCGCGATTTCGCTGATGGCCATGGTAGGCGGGCCGGTCACGCTGATGCGGGTGGGTGTCATCGGCTCGGCAGTGTTCGAGTTCCTCGCCGCCGATCAGGGCGCCAAGGCGCTTGGCGCGAAGCTGGGCGCCGACAGCTATACGCTTCAGGCCCTCGCGGCCTCAGTCTGGGTCATGACGCTGGGCGGCATGGGCTGGCTGCTTTCCGCCTTCCTGCTGACCAAGGGGCTGGACCGCGCGCAGGACAAGATGGCGGTCAGCAACCCCGGACTGATCCGCGCGGTCGGCACCGCCACCCCCATCGCCATCTTCGGTCTTCTGGGAGTCAATGCCGTGGTCGACAAGACCTGGCTCAGCAATTTCAGTATCGAGCCGGATGACATGGCCGCCGTCATCGCCGCCGCCGTGTGCATGGTTCTGCTGCATCTGGCAGGCAAGCACCGCGCCTGGCTGCGCGAATGGGCCGTGGGCCTTTCGCTGATCGTCGGGCTCGTCGCCGGTTCCGTCACCGGGCATCTGCTGGCCTGATCACAATAACATACGGGGAGACAAAACATGCCTGAACAAAACATGGAAGGTTTCTACAGAAGCAGCTTCATCCCGCGCGCCCATCGCATCGGTCGGCTGACGCTGGCTATTGCCATGGTGCTGTGCCTGATGCCCGCACTTTACCTGTCGTTCGTGCTGGGCGCCTTTCCGGGCGTCGGCCCGATCCTGACGGGCCTTCTGGCCATCGCCACCATCGTCGGCATCATGTGGGTGGTGGAGCCGGTTTCCTATTTCCCGGTTCTGGGGGTCTGCGGCACCTATATCAGCTTCCTGTCGGGCAACATCGGCAACATGCGCATGCCGGTGGTGATCTCTTGTCAAAGCGCCATCGAGGCCGAGGCGGGTACCCGCAAGGCCGAGGTCGCGGCGGTGCTGGGCATCGTGGTCTCCGTTCTGGTGAACCTTGTGTTCCTGATTGCGCTGGTGCTGATCGGCAGCGCCCTGATCGCGGTCCTGCCCGCCCCGGTGGCGGAGGCGATCAAGGCCTATACGTTGCCCGCCCTTTATGGCGCGGTCGTGATCATGTTCATCAACAGCGCCACGCGCCGCAATGCGCTGACCGGGGCTGCGGCGGGGCTCGCCATCTTCCTGTCGCCGCTGTCCGAGATCTACAGCTCTGCCGCTGCGGGTATCCTCGCCATCGTGCTGGCGGTTGCGCTGAACTGGGGCAACCGCGCCGCTGTCCCGAAAGCGGCCTGAGCCCCCTGCCCTGCCTGCGGGCCGTCCCGGTTCGGGGCGGCCCTTTCGTCATTCCCCGCCCGCCCGCAGCGCCGCGATGAGTTCGTGAAAACGGCTGCCCTGAATGACGACATGTGCATTCATTTCGGCCGCTGCCCGCACCGCCTCTCCGGCCTCGATTGCCGCGACAATGCGGCGATGTTCGTCCAGCGAACGGGTCATCCGTCCACGGAGCGTCAGCTGCCGGCGGCGATAGGGTTGCAGCATGGTTTGCAGCCGCAGAGCTTCGGCTTCGAGGAAGCGGTTGCCCGAGGCGGCATAGATTGCCTGATGGAAGGCCGTATTCCGGCTGTAGTAGGCATCGGTGTCGCCAGTCTGGATCGCCGCTTCGCAGCCCGCCTGCGCGGTACGGATGCGTGCCACTTCGGACGCAGTCGCGCGGCTGGCAGCCAAGCGCGCGCACATCGCCTCCAGCTCTGCCATCACCTCGAACCGTTCGGTCAGCTCGACGAGGCCAAGCTCGGTCACGAATGTGCCGCGCTTCGGTTCGATCCGGACAAGTCCCGACGCTTCCAGGGCCTGTAATGCTTCGCGGATCGGGGTGCGTGAACAGGCAAACTCGGCCGACAGCGCATCGGGGTCCAGCTTTTCACCCGGCACGAATCGGCCATCAACGATGGCATTTTCCAGCGCCTGCCGGATCTGAGCTGCGTTCATTCGGGCCGGGCGATCCAAGGCGACGTCCTGCTGAAGATTGATAACGGGTTGCAATTTAACCCTTCTTCGAAAGATGTCCAACATTCGCCATGTTATATACAACAATTCTATTAATATGTATAAGATGCCGCAGGAGGATATGCCATGCCACGCCCAAAACTCGCCTTTCTGACCGATCTGGTTCAGGCCATCACCGGCACTGAAAGGATCGGCCGTAAATCAGCACCACCGGATGAAAATGCCACGCGCAAGGCTCTGGCCCGGCCCGCCCCCGAACGGCTGGCAGCCGCCTGCGAGGTGCTGATGGGCCGCATCGGCGATGCCGCGCGCGTCGCGGTAGCGGAACAGGCCCTTGCCGCCTATGCCGAACTGGACGCGACAGGAAAGCGCGGCTTCTTCGCTCTGCTGCGTGACCGCTTTGACGCTGACCCCACCCTGATCCGTCGCGCCTTCGCCGCTTATGATGCGGCCCCTTCAGCCGCGACTCTGGTGCCGCTGTTTGACGCTGTGGAGCCGCCACGCCAGACCCTGCTCCGCCGTCTAAACACAGCGCCGGGCGCGACACGAAAGCTGGTCGATATGCGGGCCGACCTGTTGATCGCGATGCGCAACGATGCGTCCCTGCGGCCGCTGGATGCCGATTTCGCGCATCTTTTTGCCTCATGGTTCAACAGGGGTTTCCTGCGGATGGAACGGATCGACTGGTCCACTCCGGCTTCCGTCCTTGAAAAGATCATGGCCTACGAATCTGTCCACCCGATGCAGGGATGGGAGGATCTGCGCCGCAGGCTCGATCCTGCCGACCGGCGGGTCTATGCCTTCTTCCATCCCGCGACCGGGGATGAGCCACTGATCTTCGTCGAGGTGGCGCTGACCCGCGATACCCCCGACCGCATCGCCCCGATCCTGACCGCGCCCGTCGCACCTGAGGCGGAGGAAGCTACGACTGCGGTGTTCTATTCAATCAACAACACGCTGGCCGGGCTGAAGGGCGTCTCTTTCGGTAATTTTCTGATCAAGCAGGTGGTGGCCGAACTTGCCGCAGAGCTTCCCGCGCTGCGCAGGTTCGTGACCCTCTCCCCTGCCCCGGATTTTGCGGCCTGGCTTGCCAGCGGCGAAGACGCGCGCGGTCCGGCCCTGGCAAAGCGGCTGGCTGTCGACGGATGGCAGAACGATACTGCCGAAGCAGCCCGGCTGAAACCCGAGGTCGAGGCACTTGCGGCCCGCTACCTCACCGGCGCCCGCAACCGCTCCGGTGCGCCCCGCGATCCGGTGGCGCGGTTTCATCTGGGGAATGGAGCTGCCGCCTGGCGGGTGAACTGGCCTGCCGATCTGTCCGAAGGCGCACTGACGCGCGGCCATGGGCTGATGGTCAATTACCTCTACGAACCCGCCGCCATCGAAGCCCAGCATGAGGCTTTCGTTCGCGATGGCACCATCGCCACCGGCGCGCCCCTCGCGGCCGCCCTGACACGCTGATTTCAGCCGGAGACATCCATGCAGACGATCTATGAAAGCTTCCTTGCCTCGACCGAAGGCGCCCCCCAAAAGACGCTGTTCGAAAGGCCGGGCGCGCCCGATATCACCTATGCGCAGGCGCGCGATCTGGTGCATCGTCTGGCCACCGTCCTGACCGGCTTTGGTGTGCAACCCGGTGATCGGGTCGCGGCGCAGACCGAAAAGAGCCCTGAGGCGATCTGCCTTTACCTTGCCACGCTTCAGGTCGGCGCGGTCTATCTGCCGCTCAACACGGCTTATACCGGCGCAGAGATCGACTATTTCCTGGCAGACGCCGCCCCGCGCCTGTTCCTGTGCAGCCCTGCAACGCTGTCAGAGCACCGGAGCCACCAGTCAGCGGTGCTGCGCGTCGAAAGTCTGGGCACCAAGGCGGATGGTACGCTGATGGATCAGGTCCGTATGGTCCACCCGATGACAAACCATGTTGCGCGGAAGATGGAGGATGCAGCCGCCATCCTTTACACATCTGGCACTACCGGCCGGTCAAAGGGCGCGGTGTTGACCCATGGCAATCTTGCGTCCAACACCGCCGCCTTGTCGCAGATCTGGCGCTATACCGCTGATGACCGCCTGATCCATGCGCTGCCGATCTTCCACACCCACGGCCTGTTTGTGGCCGTTAACATGACGCTAGCGGCTGGTGCCGCGATGATCTGGCTGACACGGTTTGAGACGGAGGAGGTGATCGGCCTGATGAGCCGGGCAACAGTATTGATGGGTGTGCCCACCTTCTACACACGGCTGCTGAAGTCCGGCCGTCTTGATCATGCAGCGACCTCAAACATGCGGCTTTTCGTTTCCGGTTCGGCCCCGCTGCTGCCGGAAGATCACCGTGACTTCGAGGCACAGACCGGCCACGCTATTCTTGAACGCTACGGGATGACCGAAACCTGTATGATCGCATCCAACCCTTATGACGGTTCCCGCAAGCCCGGTGCGGTTGGCATGGCCTTACCCGGGGTGGAAATCCGCATCACTGATCGCGAAACCGCCGGACCTCTGCCACGAGGCGAGATAGGCGCTATTGAGGTCCGGGGGCCGAATGTTTTTGCCGGCTACTGGAACATGCCGGAAAAGACAGCGGGGGAGTTTCGCGCGGATGGTTTCTTTATTACCGGCGATCTGGGGCATATCGGCGAGGATGGCTACCTGCGCATTGTCGGGCGTGACAAGGATCTGGTGATCTCGGGCGGCTTCAATGTCTATCCCAGGGAGATCGAGGCGCTGATTGATGAGATTACCGGGGTGGCTGAGAGCGCGGTGATCGGGCTGCCGCATCCCGATCTTGGCGAGGGCGTCACCGCCATCGTGGTTGGCGAAACGGAAGGCGTGATTGACGAGGCGGGCATTCTCCGCGCGATTGGCGGTCAGCTTGCCCGCTACAAGCAGCCCAAGCGTGTGCTTTTTGTGCCGGAACTGCCACGGAACGCGATGGGCAAAGTCCAGAAAGCTGAACTGCGGAGACGTTTTGCGCAGCTTTACCAGAAGGGGACGCTGCCGGAGGCGTAACCGAAGCAAGCATGGCACGGAAGATGTTATTCTGTCCCGATGCATAAAATGCTGCGCAGCCAAGCCATGTTTACCCGGGTATACGTCTGATGGTCTCCTCGTGGGGGTACCAATGTTTACCGGGGTAAACATGCTCATGCCGTTTGCGGGCTTCGACGATTAACCAGCGAGCGGAACATACGCACAAGATCAAAGCCCTGTTGCCGTGCCTTGTCGGAAAGCCGGGACAGATAGCCTTGGGGGTTATGAATCCTTCCGAATGCCTCGATCAAACCCAGAACAGCGAGCGCCGCGCCAAGGGGGCCGAGACGGGTTCGGGCCGTCTCAACGACGGTTGGTGACAGACCAATCGCGGGTGCCAGAGCAGCGGAAAGGGCAACAATGTCACGCCAGCAACGTGGCTTCTCCAGCGCCATTTCTGCGGCAGTGGGGGCTAGGGCAAGGCATTCATCGATGGAAAGATCAGCTGGGTTCTGATCTTCGTTCTGGGGCAAATCAGGTGTGACAGGCCCCTTGGCTATAAATTCGTCGCAGTATTCAGATTCATAAGATTCTTTTTTTGAACTCTGAATGTGCCGGTCATTTTGACTGTCACTGGCGGTCAGATGAGATGTTGCTGAAGGCTGATCTACCGACGTTTCATCCACAGTATCGTTGATCTCGGCAAGAAGTTCGCTCAGTTGGTGGCTGTCGACCGAACGGCGCAGGGCGCGACGGGCCTCTTCGCAGGCCGTCGTTTTCGACGGATTGGTCTGGTGATACAATGCGTGGCGGATCATCGCGCGCAGAGCTTTGCGCCGCAGTTCTTCGCGGCGTTGCTCCTCCGCCAGCGCCTCAAGATCTAGGTCAAGGCTGAAGAGCGGGCCAAGGTCGATGCCATAGACCAGTTGCGCATCGCGAACCTGATAGCGCTTTCCGTTCGGGCTGAGTTTGCGGGCCAGCAACCCTTTTGACTGAAGATGAACGATCCGGCGCCGCAGGGTGCGTTCATCAATCCCGTCGCAGCGTTCCATCAGCGCGCGATTGGAGGCAAAGACAACCAGCCTCGTGGGATCGGCGGTATCCGGCACGAAGGACAATAAGCCGCGCAGGACCGTGATATCCCGGTCGCGCAGACCAAGCGGGCTGCGACAGATGCGGACAAGATCAAGCAGCCGCCAGCGCGGATCTTCGGACTTTGCAGCAGCTCGGGCAGGTTGCGGCGGACAAAAAGTACCTGCCCGCCGAACGTGCGCACGCACGGGCGATGACGAAATATGTTCCATGGCATGTTCAGTGGAACGATCCAGGCGGTCCGATGTCTCCGGACGCATACATCAGGCAGGAAAGCGATACTTTTCCCCAGAAAAAAGGACAAAAGATATCGTGTCACCGCGATGCGATGTTGCGTGTGATTCGGGCCTGCGCTAGTTTGCTCTTGCTAGAAGATGAGCATTCTCAGGGTTGGCGCCCTGTGGTTTGCGCGGGCCTTCCGGGTGGGTTCCATTCGGGAGGCCTATCCTTTTCCGGTCCTGCTCCTCTGTTGTTTTCTCTGCTTCAACGTTTGATCACCCTTGTCTTGAACGGGTGACGAACTCCTGGTGAAGTTGCGAGAACACCATTTCCGCATTCTCGTGCAGCCAGGCAGCGAAGGCAGTCTGACCCGCGGAAGGACGAAAGCCGAGCTTCCCCCGGTTCAGTTCGACTTCGCCCAGGTCTGAGCCATCCTTCGCTATGATGCTGACCGGCGTGCGCGGCGCTGCTGGCGCCTTTGGTGGCTCAGGCAGAGCCTTCACCCAGGCGGCAAACCGCTGGTCCGAGTTGGAGCCTTCAGCAAATGGGGCAGGGTGGATCGTTGAGGCGTCGATCCCCTGTTCCAGCACTTTCACCGCCAGCTCATACCAGCGTTTCCAGCCGATTGAGGGCGCGGCCCCGATACGCTCCAGCACATCACGCGGAAAGGCTTCGCGCACCTTGCGCATATGCGACGTATGGCTGCGGTTCACGTTCAGCGCATCCTGAACAACCCGCGCATCATAGCCCGCCTCCTCCAGATCACCGGCGAACAGCGCCTTTTCGATGAAGGACGGGTCTTTGCGCAGGTTGTTTTCCTGCCCCTGCGCCAGCACCGCCTCTTCATCAGACAGCGTGCGGATCAGCGCCTTGACCGGCGTCCCAAGTCCCCGGATCGCCGCGAGCCTGCGGCGACCGTAGACCACCTGATAACGCCCGCTGAGCTTCGGATGCGGGCGCAGCAGGATGGGAACCTGCTGGCCATGCCTGGCAATGCTGTCGCGCAGGTCGGCGATATCTTCGTCCAGCGCGCCAATGCGGTCTTTCAGGCCCGTATCCTCGATCAGATCGGGGTCGATATCCTGAATGGACCGGCTGCCGACGCTGCGCAGATCGTTGCGGATGGCGGCAATCGGCCCGGCGCTTTGAAACACCTCGGGCATCTTTGGTGCGGGGCGGGGCAGGGGGTCTTTCCCGCCTTCTTCGGACCGGGCGGCGGGGGCGATGCCCTCGAACATGTTCTTGCGTGCCATGTCAGATCCTCCCCCATGCGTGATGGATGTCTTGCTCCAGCTCGCGCGCGACCGCATTGATCGCTTCCATCGCACGGTCGTAGGTGTTGCGGTTCATGCTGCCCCGGCCAACCTCGAAAAGCGTCTGGTGTGTCAGCCCGGCGTCGGAAATGGCGGTTGATTTCAGGAAGGTTTCGGTCATTACCCGCTTCCCGAAATTCGCTCGCAAAAGCCCGGCAACCTGCGCCTGCGGCCCGTCTGATGGCTCGAAACGCGATACCAGATAGCGCAGGAAATCGTATTCCAGCGTCATGCCTGCGTCGCGGATCGTGTCCAGCAGTGACGAGGTCATGGTCAGGAACTGGGCCAGCGATGCCACATCGATAAAGTTCGGCACGACCGGAATGATGATCGAGGAAGAGGCCACCAGCGCCGAAAGCGTCAGGAAGCCGAGCTGCGGCGGGCAGTCAATGAAAACAAGATCATAGCTTGACTCTACGGACTGGATCGCTTCGCGCAGACGCAGATAGAACGGTGGTTCGGAACCATGCCGCAGGGCGTAGGGCGTCTCGGTTTCATATTCCGAAAGGATCAGACCGCCCGCCGCGATATCAAGCCCGTGGAAATAGGTCTTTCGCACGACCTCGCTCATCGGCAGCGGGTTTTCGTAGCGTATCGCGTCGTAAATCGTGCCCTTCTGGGTAAAGTCGATCTCGGGGCGAAGCCCGGTCATGGAGGACAGCGAGGCCTGCGGGTCCATGTCGATGACCAGCACGCGATAGCCGTGCAGGGCATACCACTGGCTCAGATAGGCCGCGGTGGTGGTCTTTGCGCTCCCACCCTTGAAAGATACGCAAGAGATGATCTGCAAAGGCTCGGTGCCGACCCGCCCCCGCAGATACAGTGACGGGTCGCGCGTGGTGCGCGCCAGCGCCAGCCGGATCTGCGCCAGATCTTCGGCGGAATAGAGCTTGCGCCCGCGTTCATCCAGGGGAACGTCGGGGATCTTGTCTTCGGCATGCAGTTTGCGCAGGTGGCCCGGTGCCAGCCCGAGAAATTCTGCCGCTTCGGTCGAGGAAAAGCTTCTGAGGTGCTTGCGGGCATCCGGCGCAAAATTGCGCTCCAGATGCATCCGGATCGATTCATGCAATGTGGATGCATCGCCTTGAAGCTCGGCAAATACCTGCTCTGCTGTCATGCTGCCCTCTCATATCAGGCTGGCGCGGTTGGCCCGCACTCAGCATACTCTTCCGAGCCTTTGGTTCTTTGTAGCGCAGAAATCCGAAATTCTCGCAGTTTTCCGCTACGAACAGAAATGCGCCAAGTCGGTCCGTCACGCAAGGAAATTCTACAACTGGTGTAGGGACACTGTCGCGGACGGCGCCCCGCAGGGCATGGGTATCAATTAATTTATTGATAAATAAACACAAAGCCGGACCCTTGCGAGGGGCGACCAATCCAGATCTTGTTGGCGCCGCTGTCGCCATCATCCGGGTCGGCGTCAAAAACGGGACTCATTCGAATCGCGGGGCAGGGCGGTCGTGGTGCTAAAGCCTGTCCAAATCCGATATTGGGGCAGGCTCAGCCCAGTCGTGCCACGGTTTCAGCCAGATGCGCCACACCAGCCCTGATCCTGTCTTCGCTGATCGAGGAATAGCCCAGACGGAAGTGACGACAGATGCCGCCAGGGGCGGCAAAGAACGGATGGCCCGGCTCGATCAGCACGCCTTTTGGCCGCAGCGCTTCGGCGAAACTGGCGCTGTCGATGGTTTCGGGGGCGGCAACCCAGAGGCTCGACCCTCCGTGACGGGCGGCGCCCACCACTTCCAGCGGGGTCTGTGACAGAGCGCTGACCAGCGTTTCGCGGCGGCGGCGGAACACCTCGCGCAGGCGCACCAGATGGGCGTCGTAATGGCCGAGCGCCAGAAAATATCCGGTCACGCGCTGCATATGTCCGGGCGCATGGCGCAGCATCATCGCGCGCAGCGCCCGCGCCTGCCGGATGAACGGCTCGGGCCCGACCAGATAGCCGATACGCAGGCCCGGAAACAAGGATTTGGAAAAACTGCCCAGATAGATCACCCGCCCCGAGGCATCCAGCGACTTGAGCGAAGGGGAGGGGGGTTCGAGAAAGCTCATTTCGGTTTCGTAATCATCCTCGACCACCAGAAAGTCATGCCGGTCGGCGGCGGCCAGCAGCGCATGGCGGCGTTCCAGCGTCATGGTGATGCCGACGGGGATGGAGTGGCTGGGCGCAACCAGAACCAGCCCGGTCTGGGGCGGAAGGTCATCGGGGTTCAGCCCCTCCGCATCGGTGGGAACGAACAGCGTGGGCATGCCGTGCAGCCGGAGGCTTTCGGCGAAGTCGGGGAAACCAGGGTCTTCGACCACCGCCAGCCGGTCCGGCAAGGCCAGCAGCCCGACCGCGATCCACAGGGCGTTCTGCGCGCCCAGCGTGATCAGCACCTCTTCCGGCCGGGCGCGGATGCCGCGGCGGGGCAGGGTGTTGCGGCAGATGTAATCCACCAGCACCGGGTCATCCTGCGTCAGGCTGTCATCCGCCAGTTCGGCGAAGTCGCGCGCGCCCAATGCGCGGCGGGCACAATCGCGCCAGGCGGTGTGGTTGAACAGCTTCGGGTCCGCCTGCCCGTAGATGAACGGATAGGGATAGCTGCGCCAGTCCAGCGGCTTCACGATACGCCGCCGCCGTGTCAGATCAGGCAGGCGCGCGGCCCAGTTCACGCGGCTGACCGCTGTCTGGTCAATCGCTTCCAGACGCCGGTGCGGCACTTTCTGCGAAACCGCGAAACCGGACCGCGGCAGGCTTTCAAGATAGCCCTGCGCCACAAGCTCCTGATAAACCAGCGTGACGGTCAGGCGAGACAGGCCAAGATGCGTCGCCAGTGCGCGCGTCGAAGGCATCCGGCTTCCCGGCTGTGCCCGCGTATCCAGCAGGGCCGAGGTGATCGAGGCCGTAAGCTGCATCTGCAACGGCTCGCGCCGGTTGCGATCCACGAAGAACATGTCGGGCGAGATCTGGCCGGTCAGCGGCATGCGAAACTGGACCTAAGTTTGTGCGCATCTGGATATAAACATGCCTGACGTCGCGTGACAACCTGACGCAGCCCGACCGGGAGAGTCGGCTGAACAGGGAGTTCCACCATGACCTTTTCGTCCCGCACGCTGCGCCGTGCGACTGTCCTTGCCATGCTTCTGGCCAGCGCCGTCCCGGCTGCCGCACGCGATTTCCGCATTGCGGTCGGTGACGGGGCAGGCGGCACGCAAGAGGCGCTTGGCCTTGCCTTCATCAAGGCGCTGGAAGAAAAATCCGGCGGTGCGGACAGCGCCAGGCTGTTCCTGAACGGCCAGCTTGGCGATGAACAGGATACGGTGACGGCGGCCGCGACTGGAACGCTGGATTTCTCGATCCTCGCCATCAACAATATCACGCCCTTCTCGCCCTCGGTCGGCACGCTGACCCTGCCCTATGTCATCCTGTCGCTGGAGGATGCCGAGAAGATTACCCAAGGCGAAATCGGTCAGCAGATGGTTGACCGCACGGTCGAGGACGCGGGCGTGCGCATCATCGGCTGGGCCTATTCGGGGTTCCGTGTCCTCACCAATTCCAGGAAGCCTGTGACCACGGTGGCCGATCTTCAGGGTCTCGTCGTGCGGGTGCCGAAGAACGAGATCATGATCGAGACCTACAAGTCCTGGGGCATCAATCCGACGCCGATGGCCTGGTCGGAAACCTTTGCCGCGCTGCAACAGAAGGTCGTGGACGGGCAGGACAACCCCTACATGACCGTGCACGCGATGAAGTTCGACGAGGTGCAGAAATATGTCACCAACATCCGCTACATCTTTTCGATCGAGCCGCTGATCGTCTCGGAACAGCTGTTCCAGTCGCTCAGCCCCGAAGAGCAGGCCAATGTGCTGGCGGCGGGGCAGGAGGCAACGCTGGCCTCGGGGCAGTTCCTGCGTGATCAGGAGGCGCAGATCAAGACGGACCTGGTGGCCAAGGGCATGGAGATCAGCGACCCGGCGGATGGCGAGGCAGAGTTCATCGAACGTGCCACCGCGACCGTCTGGCCGAAATTCTATGACATCATCGGGGGCAAGGAGGTGCTGAACGGCGTCCTCGCCTCGCTCGGTCGCCCGACCGTCGAGTGATCGCCACCGGGGGCCGCCTCCTGTAGCGCGGTCCCACCCCCTGTCGTCTTGCAACAAGGGTCAGCCATGTCTTCCTTCTGGCGCCATCTCGACAAGCTGGAAAGTTATCTTTGCCAGCTTCTGCTCGCCTGCTTCGTCTGCCTGCTTTTCGTGCAGATCGTCGCGCGGTCGGTTTTCGGCAATTCGATCACCTGGATCGAAGAGCTTTCCGTCATCCTGTTCGTCTGGTTCGCCTATTTCGGGGCCAGCTATGCGGCGCGCATGTATGCGCACAACCGCGTGTCCTTCCACATCAACCGGCTGCCGCGGTCCGTGGCGCGCTGGGTCGAGGCGGTGGGGGATCTGGCCTGGATCGGTTTCAATCTGGTCTTCATCCGCTACGCCATCGAATATCTGAGCCTGATGAAGCCTTTCGTGAAGGCGCAAACGCTGGGCTGGCCGATGAAATGGGTCATGCTGGTGCTGCCCGTCGCCTTCACGCTGATGACGCTGCGCATTCTTCAGGTCAACTATCTGAAGCTTGTGCGGGGCCAGGACCCGCGCGACCCCGACGAAGTGGATATGGCCGCTCTTGCCGCCGCAACCAGGGCGGAGGCGGTGTGATGGACGGTCAGATCACGCTGGTCCTTTTTGGCACCTTCTTCTTCCTGATGATCCTCGGGGCACCGATTTCGGTCGGGCTGGGTGTCTCGGCGCTGACGACGATGTGGTTTCTCGGCGACAACCCGATCAAGATGGTACAGATCGCCTTTTCCTCGGTCGGGGCCTTCCCGCTGATGGCGCTGCCGGCCTTCATTCTTGCCGGGGCACTGATGGAGGCGGCAGGCATCTCGCGCCGTCTGATCACTGTCGCGGAAAGCCTGGCCGGCCCGTTCACCGGCGGCATCTCGGCCGCCACGGTGGTGGCCTGCCTGTTCTTCGGCGCGATTTCCGGCTCCGGCCCCGCCACGACAGCGGCGGTGGGGATGCTGATGATCCCTGCCATGGTGCGGGCGGGCTATGCCAAGGGCTATGGCGCCGCCGTCACCGCCGCCTCGGGCGGGCTGGGCATCGTCATCCCGCCGTCCATTCCGATGGTGATTTTCGGGATCTCGGCCATGGGCATGCAGCCCCCCGCCGAGGCGGTGGAGAAACTCGGCGCCTTCCAGACCGTGTCGATTTCCAAGCTGTTCATCGCGGGGTTCCTGCCGGGCTTCCTGATGGCGGCGGGCCTTCTGGTGATGAACTGGCTGCGCTGCCGCGCGGCAGGCTATTGTGGCGGGGCCGACCCGCTGTCGCCCGCCCATATCTTTGACGCCTGCCGCAAGGGATTCTGGGCGCTGATGGCCCCCTTCGTGATCCTCGGCGGCATCTATGCCGGGCTCTTCACCCCGACCGAGGCCGCCATCGTCGCCATCGCCTATACGCTGTTCGTCGGCATCTTCATCTACCGGGAGATCCGCCTGACCGAGGTGATGAAATCGCTGGAGGCGACGACCTGGCTGACGGGGCGTGTGCTGCTGGTGCTGTTCACCGCCACGATCTTCGGCCGCATTCTGGTGGAAAACCAGATCCCCGCGCATATCGCCGATGCGATGCTGGGTCTTACGCAGAATATCGCCGTGATCTGGGCGCTGATCATCGTCTTCCTGCTGTTCATCGGCATGTTCATGGAAACGCTGGCCGCCATCATGATCCTCGTGCCGGTGATGCTGCCGGTGGCCTATTCGGTGGGGATCGACCCGATCCACTTCGGTATCGTGATGATCTGCACTCTTTCGGTCGGGTTCCAGACCCCGCCGCTGGGCGAGAACCTCTTTATCGCCGCCGGGATTTCCAAGGTTTCCATCGAGGAAATCTCGGTGCGCGCCCTGCCATTCGCCGCCGCCAGCACCGCGATGATCGCCGTGATCGCGGCCTTCCCTGAAATCGCGCTCTGGCTGCCCAGGGTGATGGGCTACTGACCTCCGTTTTCCGGCCTGCCCGTTCTGGCCCGGCCACTCTTGAAAGGACCAACCATGACCCTGACCGCCGATGACCTGAAGGCTACGTTCGATGCCTTCAACCGCCATGACATCGATGCCGTGATGACCCATTTCGCCGAAGATTGCGTGTTCACCACCGTCGGCGGGTCCGAAGTGTTCGGCACGCGGATCGAAGGCCGCGACGCTATTGCCCAGGCGTTTGTCGCGGTCTGGACGGCGATGCCCGATGCAGAATGGGCTGATCACCGGCATTTCGTCTGCGGCGACCGCGCCGTGTCGGAATGGACGTTTCGCGGCACCGATGCCGAAGGCCGCCGGACTGAGGCGCAGGGGGTGGACCTGTTCACCCTGCGCGACGACAAGCTGGTGATGAAGCAGGCTTTCCGCAAACAGCGCCCCGTCATCCAGACGCGCTGATCCCATCCCCACCATAGCAGGAATGCGTCGATGCAAGGCACGACACCAAGACGCGCACGCGCGCCGTACAACCAGAAGTATGATCCGGTGACGGATAAATCCATCGGAAGTGGCTGCGACTATGCCCCGACCTACTGGATCGGCACCGCCGGGCCTGCTCCGCAGGATGACGGCCCGGTGACAGGCGACATGGATGTCGATGTCGTTGTGATTGGCTCTGGCTATACCGGGCTGTCCTGCGCGCTGCATCTGGCCAAAGAGTTTGGCATCAAGGCGCATGTGCTGGAGGCCAACGGGGTGGCTTATGGCTGCTCCACCCGCAACGGCGGACAGGCACAGATCTCGTCCGGGCGGCTCAAACGTTCGCAGTGGATCGAGCGCTGGGGCGTGGAAACCGCGAAGGGCCTGCACGCCGAGGTCACCGAAGCCTTCGATCTGTTCCGTGGCCTGATCCGCGATCATGCCATCGACTGCGAACCGCAGGACGGCGGGCATTACTATATCGCCCACAAGGGCTGGATGATGCCGAAGCTGGCGAAGGAAGCGGCCCTTCTGCGCGAAACCTTCGGTTACGGTGCCCGGATACTTAACCGCGAGGAACTGCACGAAACGGCGGTGCGCGATCAGGAAGCCCATGGCGCCATGTGGGAGCCGGACGGCACCGCGATCCATGCCGCGAAACTGGCCTTCGGCTATTTGCGCGTGGCGCGTGAGCTGGGGGCGAAGGTCCATACCGACAGCCCGGTGGAAAGCTGGCAGACGATCAATGGTGTTCACCATCTGCGTACCCCCGGCGGCACGGTGCGGGCGCGGGCGGTGGCGGTGGCAACGGCAGGTTATGCGCCGCGCGGCCTGCATCCGCGCCTGCGTGACCGGATCATGCCGATCATGTCGAACTCCATCGTCACCCGCAAGCTGACGGCGGCCGAGCGTGAGGCCTGTGGCATCAGGGTCGGCTCGCCGCTGACTGACACGCGCACCCTGCGCCATTACTATCGCCTGTTGCCCGACGGGCGGGTGCAGATCGGATCCCGCGCGGCGATCACCGGGCAGGATGCGGACAATCCGGCGCACCTGGCAGGCCTGCGCGCAGCGCTGGCCCGCAAGTTCCCGGCGTTGCGCGGCATTGATCTGGATTACAGCTGGTGGGGCTGGGTCGATGTCAGCCATGATATGATGCCCCGCATCACCGCCATGCCCGGCCTGCCCAATGCCTTTTACGCCATGGGTTATGGCGGCAATGGCGTCATGTATTCGGCCCAGGCCGGGCGGCGCATGGCCCAGATGGTCGCCGGGCGCGCCTCGGATGTGCCGCGTCTGCCGATCTTCCATCAGGAACTGCCTCACGAGGGCTGGAAGACGCCGTTCCGGCGGCTCGGCCAGTGGGGACTCTACAAACTTTACCACTTTCAGGACGAACGCGGCTGACGGCTGCGCAGAAGGAGACACGCAATGAAAATGACCACCGAAGAAGCCTTCGTGAAAGTGCTTCAGATGCACGGGATCGAACATGCCTTCGGCATCATCGGTTCTGCCATGATGCCGGTTTCGGACCTGTTCCCCAAGGCGGGCATCACCTTCTGGGATGTGGCGCATGAAACCAATGGCGGCCTGATGTGCGACGGCTTCATCCGCGCCACCGGCAAGATGGCCATGGCGATTGCCCAGAACGGGCCGGGCGTCACCGGCTTCGTGACGGCAGTGAAAACCGCCTACTGGAACCATACCCCCATGCTGCTGGTGACGCCGCAGGCCGCCAACAAGACCATCGGTCAGGGCGGTTTTCAGGAGATGGAGCAGATGCGCCTGTTCGCCGACAGCGTCTGCTATCAGGAAGAAGTGCGCGACGCCTCGCGCATCCCCGAGGTGCTGAACCGCGTGATCCTGCGGGCATGGCGCAATTCTGCCCCGGCGCAGATCAACATTCCGCGGGACATGTGGACGCAGGTGATTGACGTCGATCTGCCGCAGATGGTGCATTTCGAACGCCCGGCGGGCGGCGAAGAAGCGGTGGCCGAGGCCGCGCGTCTGGTGTCCGAGGCCCGGTTCCCGGTGATCCTGTCGGGCGCGGGTGTGGTGCTGGGCGGGGCGATCCCCGATGTGGTGGCGCTGGCCGAACGGCTGGATGCGCCGGTCTGCTCCAACTACCAGCATAATGACAGCTTCCCCGGCACGCATCCGCTGGCCATGGGCCCCTTGGGCTACAACGGTTCGAAAGCCGCGATGGAGGTCATCGCCAAGGCCGATGTGGTGCTGGCACTGGGCACGCGGCTCAACCCGTTCTCGACCCTGCCGGGCTATGGCATCGACTATTGGCCGAAAGAGGCCAAGATCATTCAGGTCGATATCAACGCCGACCGGATTGGCCTGACCAAGAAGGTGACTGTCGGCATTCAAGGCGATGCTGGCAAGGTGGCGCGCGGCATCCTCGCGCAGCTTTCGGGCACGGCGGGCGACGAAGGCCGGGCTGATCGCCGCGCGCTGGTTTCGCAGACCAAATCCCGCTGGGCGCAGGAGCTTTCCAGCCTCGATCACGAACAGGATGATCCGGGCACCGTCTGGAACGAGGAGGCCCGCAGCCGCGACGCCGATCTGATGTCGCCGCGTCAGGCCTGGCGCGCCATACAGGCAGCGATGCCGGACGAGGCCATCATTTCGTCCGACATCGGCAACAACTGCGCCATCGGCAACGCCTATCCCGCTTTCGAAAAGGGCCGCAAATATCTGGCACCCGGCCTGTTCGGCCCCTGCGGCTATGGCTTCCCCGCGATCCTCGGCGCCAAGATCGGCTGCCCCGATACCCCGGTGATCGGTTTTGCCGGTGACGGTGCCTTCGGTATCTCGATGAACGAGATGACGGCCTGTGGCCGCGACGACTGGCCCGCCATCACCATGGTGATCTTCCGCAACTATCAGTGGGGCGCCGAAAAGCGCAACACGACGCTGTGGTATGACAACAACTTCGTCGGCACCGAACTGGACCGCGACACAAGCTATGCCGCGATTGCGCGGGCTTGCGGGGCGCATGGCGTGCAGGTCCGCTCCACCGCCGATCTGACCGAAGAACTGCGCCGCGCGGTGGAGCGTCAGATGAAGGACCGCCAGACCACCTTCATCGAGGTTCTGCTCAATCAGGAACTGGGCGAGCCCTTCCGCCGGGATGCGATGAAAAAGCCCGGGCCGGTGGCGGGGATCAGCCGTGAGGACATGCGCCCGCAACGCGGCGCGGTCTGAGACATCCGGCGCGGCCCCGATAATGCGGGCCGCGCCGACCCTTTCTCTTGAGGTTCGTCATGCTTGACACCGTTACCCGCGCGCCGTCGCAGATCCGGCTACTGTTTCCCGGCCTCATCACCGCCACGCTGGTGGGCGTGACGGCACAATTCCTGTCGGAACATTACGGCGCGCCCGCCATGCTGATGGCGTTGCTGCTGGGCCTCGCGCTCAATTTCCTGTCCGAAGACGGCAGCCGTACCGCTCCGGGCATCGCCTTCACCGCGCGCACCGTCCTGCGTCTGGGGGTTGCGCTGCTGGGGGTGCGGATCTCGGTCGAGATGTTGGGCGCCCTTGGCCCCGGCCTGATCGCGCTGACCGTGGCGGGGGTGGGGGCAACCATCCTGTGCGGGTTGGCGCTGGCCCGGCTGACCGGACGCGACTGGCGCTTTGGGCTGCTCACCGGCGGGTCGGTGGCGATCTGCGGCGCCTCGGCCGCCATGGCGATTTCGGCGATCCTGCCCCGGCACGAAAAATCGGAACGCGATCTTGTGTTCACCGTGCTGGCGGTGACTGTGCTGTCAACCGTGGCCATGGTGGTTTACCCAATGATTTCCAACGCGCTCGGCTTCACTGCGATCGAAAGCGGCGTGTTTCTGGGCGGCACCATCCATGATGTCGCGCAGGTCGTGGGCGCTGGCTTCTCGGTCGGGCAGGAAGCGGGTGAAACCGCGACGCTGGTCAAGCTGATCCGGGTGTCGATGCTGGCGCCGGTTGTGCTGATCGCCTCGCTCGCGATCCGGGCGAAGGGGCTGGCGGCGACCGAAGGCGCGCGTCCGCCGCTGCTGCCGGGCTTCGTTCTGGGCTTCGTGGCCCTGGCGGCCCTCAATTCTATGGGTCTGATCCCGGCAGAGCTGGCCGAGGGTGCGGCACTTCTGTCCCGCTGGGCGCTGCTGATCTCGATTGCGGCGGTCGGCATCAAGACCTCGCTGGCAAAAATGCTGGAGGTCGGTCCTGTCGCCATCGGCCTGCTGGTCGTCGAAACTCTGTTTATCGGCAGCTTCGTGCTGACCGGCCTGCATCTGCTGGATTGAGCCATGAAACCGCTGGACCGCATTCTTGAAGCTTGCCACGCCGCGCCGCGCCACATCCTGTTGCCAGAGGGTGAAGACCCCCGCATCCAGGCCGCTGCCGTTCAGGCCGTGGCACGAGGGCTGGCCCGCATCACCCTGCTGGGCGATCCGGCGCGTGTGGGTCCGGCGCTGGATGCGCTGGGGGCAGCGCCCGGCGCGGTGACGGTGATCGACCCGGCCCGCGCGCCGGATCTGGAGGCGCTGGCGGCGGAATGCCACCGCCTGCGCGCGGCGCGGGGGGTGACGCCGGATCAGGCCCGTGATCTGGTGCGCGATCCGCTGGTGCAGGCCGCACTGCGGGTGCGGCTTGGTCAGGCCGATGGTACCGTGGGCGGGGCGGTCGCCACCACTGCCGATACCGTGCGGGCTGCCTTGCAGTTCATCGGGCGCGCGCCGGGCATCAATACGGTGTCCAGCTTCTTCCTGATGCTGTCCTGCGCCAAGGACGCGCCGATCAAGGGCGGCATGGTCTTTGCCGATTGCGGGCTGGTCATCACCCCGACAGCGGCAGAGCTGGCCGACATTGCCCGCGCCTCCGCCGCCTCTGCCCGCGCCCTGCTGAACGAGACGCCCCGCGTGGCGCTGCTGTCCTTTTCCACCGCCGGATCGGCGGAACATGACAGTCTCGCCCGTATCCGCGAGGCGCTGGAGCGGGTGCGGGCAGCCGAGCCGGATCTGGAAATCGACGGCGAGATCCAGTTCGATGCGGCCATCGACGATGCGATCCGCAGCCGCAAGGCACCGGGCAGCCGTCTGTCGGGGCGCCCCAATGTCTTTGTCTTTCCCGATCTGGCATCGGGGAATATCGGATACAAGATCGCGCAGCGGCTGGGCGGGCTGACCGCCATCGGGCCTGTGCTACAGGGGCTGAACCGTCCGGCAAACGACCTGTCGCGCGGATGCAGCGCCGAGGATGTGCTGGCGGTGATCGCCGTCACATCGGCCCAGTGCGGGGGCGCTGCCTGATGACTGCCATGCTGCCCGCCGTGCTCGCGACCATTCTGGTCGCCGGGCTGGCGCGGGCGGTCACCGGCTTTGGCTTCGCGCTGTTGGCGGTGCCGCTGCTCAGCCTGCATCTGAGCGTGCCACAGGCCGTGGCGCTGACCATCGTTCTTCAGGTGGCGATGGTGCCGCGCGATCTTCTGGCCTCGTGGCGGCGGCTGGACCGGGACTATCTTCTGCGACTGCTGGTCTGGGCGCTGCCTGCCATACCGCTGGGTCAGCTTACACTGCTGTCGGTGTCTGCCGACGCGGCGCGTATGGTACTGGCAGCGCTGGTGCTGACGGGCGTGGGGATGAGGGCCGCCCCGCCGCCGGTGGCCGGACTGCTGCGCCGCATGCCGGTCAGAGTAGCCGGTTTTCTGGCGGGCTTCATGGGCGGGCTGGCCGCGATGCCCGGCCCGCCCGTCGTCCTGCACGCCCTGTCGCGCCCCGACGCGCCTGATCGGACGCGGGCCACCCTGCTGCTGTTCTTTGGGGCGCTTTCCATCTGTGCGCTGCCGGTGCTGGTGCGAAGCGGTGCGGCGGATGCGGGTCTTGGCCGGCTGGCGCTGATCGCGCTGCCCGTGTTGCTGCTGGCCGACAGTCTGGGCCGCCGCCTGTCGGGATATATCAGCGTCCCGGCCTATCAGGGCCTTTCCGCCGGGCTGCTGTGCCTGGCGGCCTGCCTGGCGGTTTACCCGGTGCTGCGCTGATAAAGGCCAGACAACGGGGCAGGGGGCTGGCCCCCGGTCAGACAGAGCGGGGGCCCTTCCTCAGGCCACGATTACTCGGGTGCCTTTACCAGAATTTTCACCTGCGATTTTTCGGCCACCAGCGCCTCGAACCCCTGCGCGACGATATCGTCAAGCGCGATGCGCTTGGTGACCAGCTTCTCGGCGCTGAAATAGCCTTGCACCATAAGCTCCATCACCGCCGGATAGATGTGGCGATAGGCAATGGTGCCCTGAAGCTGACGCTCTTTCAGCACGACGGTGTTGGGGTGAAAGGCCGCGTCGCCCTCCCAGATCGAGACGATCAGCGTCTGGCCCTCATGCCGGGTGCTGTCGATGCACTGCGGCAATACGCGCGGGACTCCGGTCACCTCGAAGGCCACATGAACACCGCCGGTCACTGCGCGGATCATCTCGACCGGATCGGCCGTCATCGGGTCAATCGCGGTGGTCGCACCCAGTTCCAGCGCCTTGCGCCGCCGCTCGGGCGAGGGTTCGACGACGTGGATCTGCGCCGCGCCCGCGACGCGTAGCGCCTCGACCACCAGAAGCCCGATGGGGCCCGCGCCAAAGACGGCAGCGGTATCCCCGGCCCGGATCGCCGACATCCGCACCGCATGCAGCGCCACGGCGGCGGGTTCGACCAGCGCGCCCTGTTCCATAGACAGCTCGTCCGGCATCTTGTGGACCATGCGCGCAGGCACCACCGAGGTTGCGGCAAAACCGCCGTGACCGCCGGAAAGCCCGACGAAACCAAGGCTGTCACAGAGGTTGTATTTCCCCTCGCGGCAGCCCGGACAGGTTCCGCAGGCAAAGATCGGCTCTATGGCCACCCGGTCGCCGGGGCGCAGGCCCGTCACGCCCTCGCCCAGTTCGGTGACGGTGCCGCAATATTCGTGGCCCATGGTGATCGGCGCCTTGTCGCGGCTCAGCGGATGGGCCTCGCTTACCGGAATGAAGATCGGCCCGGCCAGATATTCATGCAGGTCGCTGCCGCAGATCCCGGTCCAGGCAACCTTGATCGCGACCTCTCCGGGGCCGGGGGCAGGGGTGTCGATATCTTCGACGCGAATGTCCTTCACGCCATGCCAACGTGCGGCTTTCATGGAAGTCTCCTTCGGTGCAGGGAAAGGTTCCCGGCCCTCGTGAGGCCGGGGAGGATGGTGCAGTCGCGTCAGGACAGGTGATGCACCTCTTGCAGCCCGTAGACCGGGGTCTCGATCCCCTCCATCCGGGCCTTGAGCTGAAGCGCCAGATACAGCGAATAGTGTCGCGACTGGTGCAGGTTGCCGCCGTGGAACCAAAGCTGCTCCTGCTGCGTCGGCTTCCACATGTTGCGCTGCTCGCCCTCCCACGGGCCGGGGTCTTTCGTGGTGTCGGAGCCAAGTCCCCAGACCTTGCCAACCTTGTCGGCGACCTGCTGGCTGATCAGATCGGCCGCCCAGCCGTTCATCGAGCCATAGCCCGTCGCCAGCACCACCAGATCGGCCGGCAGCCGTGTGCCATCGGTCAGCACAACGGCGTCCTCCTCGAAGTGGTCGATGCCGCCCTTGGCCAGTTTCACCTCGCCGTCGATGATCAGCTGGCTCGCGCCCACGTCGATGTAATAGCCCGAGCCGCGGCGCAGGTATTTCATGAACAGGCCCGAACCATCATCGCCCCAGTCCAGATCGAAACCCGCCTTTTCCAGCCCGGTGTAGAAGGCCGTGTCGCGTTCACGCATCTGGTCGTAAAGCGGGATCTGGAATTCGTGCATGATTTTGTAGGGCAGCGAGGCGAAGATCATGTCCGCCTTTTCGGTCGTCATGCCATTGGCCACCGCCTGTTCGGAATAAAGCGCGCCAAGACCGATCTCCATCAGGCTGTCCGAGCGCACGATATGCGTGGACGAACGCTGCACCATCGTCACATCGGCATCGCCTTCCCAAAGCGCGGCGCAGATGTCATGGGCCGAATTGTTGGAGCCGATGACCACGGCCTTCCTGCCTGCCCAGGCATCCGGCCCCTCATGCTGGGACGAATGCTGGATCGTGCCCCTGAACTTCTCCATGCCGGGGAAACGCGGCATGTTCGGTTTGCCCGACATGCCGGTCGCCAGCACCAGATGGGTGGGTTCCAGCGTGACCGCCTTGCCGTCGCGGTTGACCTCGACCCGCCACTTTCCGGTGGCCGGATCATGACTGGCGCGCGTCACTTCAGAGCGCGTCCAGTAATTGATCTCCATGACCTTGGTATACATCTCCAGCCAGTCGCCGACCTTGTCCTTGGGCGTGAAAACCGGCCAGTTGTCGGGAAACTTGATGTAGGGCAGGTGGTCGTACCAGATCGGGTCATGCAGGCAGAGCGACTTGTAGCGGCTGCGCCACTGGTCGCCGGGCCGGTCATGCTTGTCCAGCACGATGGCGGGCACGCCAAGCTGGCGCAGCCGCGCACCAAGCGCGATGCCGCCCTGACCGCCACCGATGATCACGACATAGGGCTGGGTGGTGTAGCCAAGGCTTGCATCTTCCGCTTCGCGGCGTTCCTTCCAGGAACTGCGGTTCTTCTGCGCGCCGTGTTCGGCCCCCATCGGACGACGGGTGCCGCGGGGTTCCTCGAAGCCCTTCAACTCCTGAAGTGCGGTCAGCAGGGTCCAGATCCGGCCATCGCGGAGCCGCATCAGGCCCCAGCCGCGCCCTGCCTTCGTCTCGAAGGTGATCCATGCCGTGATCACACCGCCCTCCTCGGCGGGGGTCTCTCCGGTCTGGATCTGGAAGTTGCCGGGCCGGGTGTGGGCAAGCTGGCTGTGCAGCAGGTCCGCCACCCCCGCAGGCCCCTCGACCGTCTTGAGGTTCCAGCTTACCGCAACCAGGTCGCGCCAGTAGCTGTCGGTCGCAAACAGCGCCGCCGCGCGGTCGACATCGCCGCCCTCCAGTGCGGCGTTGAGGCTGTCCAGCATCTCCTGTGTCTGGCTGACCACTGTCATATCAAGCATCGCGTCTCCTCCTCTGCGCGTGTCTCGCGAGGAAGTATCGGGCGATGAATCGGGCGCGATCCACGTTTGCGAGGGCTGATGCCGGGGAAAAGTGGTCGCTGCGGCGCGGCATGTTGCGCGTGCAACGTCCACGCAACAGATCACGCGGGCGGCTGCAACCCGGCGGCGCGTATCCGGCGCAGGATGGTCGAACGGTTGACCCCGAACCGTCGGGCGGCGCGCGCCATGTTCCAGTCGCAGGCGACCAGAACCTGCTCCAGCGCCGCCCACGGATCGGCTGAGCCTGCGGCGGGCGGTTCGGGTGAAGGCGCAGCCTCGACCGGGCCGGGCAGATCGGGCAGGTCGATGACCGGCCCGATGCAAAGCGCCGCCGCGACATCGAGCACCTGTTCGAGTTCGCGGATATTGCCGGGCCAGCGCCGTCCCATCAGATCGGCACGGGCGGAAGGCGACAGACGGATCGTGTCGGCCGCGTGGCGGCGCAGGTGGCGCGACATCAGCCAGTCGATATCCCGCCGCAGCCGCAAAGGCGGCACTTCCAGCACACAGCCCGCAAGCCGGTGAAACAGCGGGCGCGGCACGCCGATCCGGGCCGGATCAAGACAGGTCGTGGACAGCGGGCGCAGGTTGGGCCTGCGATCCAGCAGCCCGCTCAGCGCGACGGCGGTTTCCGGGGCCAGATCCTCGATCCGGCGCAGGACAAGCGTGGTAGGGCCAACGGCCTCCAGACAGGCATCGGCCAGAGCCTCCGGCGTCAGCCCGGCGCATTCGAGGCTGATGAACCCCTGCGCCTTGCCCGTCATGTGGATCGCCCGTGCAAGCTTGGTCTTGCCGGTGCCGGTTTCACCCGTGATCAGCAGCGGCACGGTGCCGGGGGCCAGCCGCTCGGCCTGATCCAGCAGACGCGACATACCGGTGTCCCCGCCGGTCAGCCCGGCCAGCGCCCCGCCGGTGCGCATCCGCTGATGCGGCTGGCGCGGCGCCTTGGGGGCGATGGCATGCCCGAACAATGCTCCGCCGTCGCGCGTTTCGATCACGCGCTCTTCGGTCGGGCGGTCGCGCATCAGATCGGGCAGGTCATCGACGCTCATGTTCAGAACTTCGTCGATCCGGTGCCCGAGGATCGTTCCGCCCTCGGGAAACAGCCGGCGCGCGGCGCGCGTGTAGCCCAGTACACGCCCGGAGCCATCCAGCCGCACCGCCGCCTCGGGATCGACGTCCAGAAATTCCGGGCTGGACGAAAGCCGCAGCACCCAGTCGCGCGGGCTTTCGGCCATCAGGTTCGCCATTTCGACCCGCCGCGCCGCCGTGGTCACAAGGCTCATCGCAAGGTTCTGGCTGGTCTTGGGCGCAGGAGATCGCAGCAGCGAGATATCCAGCACCGCCGCAAGCTGACCAAGGCTGTCGAAGATCGGCGCCGCCGTGCAGGACAGGGCGGTATGCGCATTGCCGAAATGGTCATCCTGATGCACCGTCACCGGCTCCTGCAGGACGATGCAGGCACCGACCCCGCAGGTTCCGGCCAGGTTCTCCGACCAGTTCGACCCGAGATAAAGGCCCGAGCGGCGCAGATCCTCGGTGAAAAGATCGTCGCCGAAAAAGTCGACGCAGACGCCCTTGGCATCGGTCAGCAGCAGCACATAGTTCTGCCCCGCAACCTGCCGGAACAACGACTGCAACCCTGATCTTGCCGTGGCGATCAGCCATTCGGCCTGCTTGCGGTGATCACGCAGTTCCGCCTCGGTCACGATATGGGCGGGGTCAGAGCGGGTCGGGTCCATGCCGTAAAGCTCGACGCAGCGCCGCCAGGAGGCAGAGACAAAGCTGTCCCGCCCGGTCTGGCTGCCGTCCAGCACCCGCCCGATCTCCTCGACATGCCGCAGGTCTTTCATGGCGCATCGCCTCCCGTGGGGACTGTAGCACAGACCGCCGCCATCGGAGATGGAACATTGGTCGGAGACAGCGGGCATCCGCCAGCGGCCCTCTCAACCCTGCCGGCAATCGCGCGAGTGCGCGCGCATTGCTTCTGGACGAGGCTGATCGATGCGGGATATGTTTCAATGAACATATCGAATCCACAGGTGGCAACATGAAGCTGAGCGCGAGGAACATGCTTTCCGGGACGGTGGTGGATATCACCACAGGCGCTGTCACCAGCCATGTCAGGATCGACATTGGCGGCAGCGTGCTGACCGCCTCGATCACCAACAGCGCGGTGCAGGATCTGGGTCTGATGGTGGGCGGCCAGGCCATTGCCGTCATCAAGGCCAGCGATGTCATGGTCGGAACCGTTGAATGATGCCGCAGGCTCCGCTTGTCTGGAACGGCCTGCGCCCCGGCGAGATTGTGACCGAATCGCAGATGGCTCAGGACGCGACAGTTCAGTTCATCGGCACGATCCACACTCCCTGGGCCGACCCGCATGCCTGCCCGAAATGGGGCGACGAGGTCGATGGCCCCGTCTGTTGGATCAACCTGCACCCCCGCTGGCAGCCCGCGCTGAAGGGTATTCTCGCGAAAGACCGGCTTCAGTTGCTGTACTGGCTGCATCTGGCGCGGCGGGACCTGTTGCAGCAAAGCCCGAGGTCGGATGGAGAAACCCTTGGCACCTTCGCCATAAGATCCCCGCTTCGCCCCAATCCGATCGCCTCGAGCCATGTCCGGGTCATTGCGATTGAAGGGCCTCTGCTTTCGGTGCGGGGACTTGATTGCGTCAATGGCACGCCCCTGCTCGACATCAAGCCGGAAGGCGCTGCCCTGAAAGGAGACCTGTCATGTCCCTGCGCATAGCCAAGAGCCTGTCAGAGCCGGGGGATACCCGCCGCCCCGTCCGGGTCAGGATGCTGGCCGTTCTGGTTGCAGCGGTCCTGCTGGTCTTCGCCGGCGCTTTCACGGCTTCGGCGCGTGAAATCCTTGACGCGACGGGTCGCAAGGTCACCGTGCCGGATCAGCCGATGCGCGTTTTCGCGGCAGGCCCCCCTGCGTCGGTGCTGCTTTACGCCCTGAAGCCGGAGGCGATGATCGGCTGGGTGCGCGCGCCGCGCGACCGGGATCTGCCCTATCTTCAGACCGCGACCCACGCGCTGCCCGAACTCGGGCGGTTATCCGGCAAGGGCGGAACGCTGAACCTTGAGGTGCTGCTGGCGGCGAAACCGGATCTCATCGTCGATTTCGGAACCGTCAACGAAACCTATCTGACGCTGGCCACCAAGGTGCAGGAACAGACGGGTGTGCCCTATGTGCTGATTGACGGGTCATTTGCCAATACGCCGGCGGCGATCCGCCAGATGGCCGAAATCCTTGGCGTGCCCGAACGGGGCGAGGCGCTGGCAAGCTATGCCGAGGCGACCTTTGCCATGGTGACGCGGGTGCTTGAGGCCGTGCCGCCCGAGGACCGGCCGACTGTCTATCTGGCGCGCGGGCCGGAGGGACTTGAAAGCGCCGCCAGAGGCGCGATCAACGCGGAAATCATCGACTGGGCAGGTGGGCTCAACGTGGTGGGCGGCCCCGACCGCGGATTGGTGACAACCTCGGTCGAGCAGATTCTGGCCTGGGCGCCCGCCACTGTCGTGACCATTGACCGCGACTTTGCAAGGGATGTGGCCGCCCTGCCGGGCTGGAGCGATGTTCCGGCCGTGCGGGACGCGCGGGTTCTGCTGGCCCCCGCCGCACCCTTCGGCTTCATCGACAGTCCGCCCTCGGTGAACCGGCTGATCGGCCTGCGCTGGTTGATGCACAGCTTCTACCCAGAGGTCGCGGAAGGTGACCTGGGGGCCGAGGTCGTCCGTTTCTACAAGCTGTTTTATCATGTGACTCTGGATGATGCGGCAGTGGCCGGACTTCTTGAAAACTAGGTCGCGCCGGGGTGCGGTCCCCATGGGACGGCTGCCGCAGACCGGGGTTGCAGCAGCGGTTTTGCTGCTGTGCTTTGCGCTGTCCCTGATGGTCGGCCCTTACGGTCTCTCCCTGCGGCAGATCGGTGGGCTGATGCTGGCGGCGCTTTCGGGGCGACTGCCAGACGGACCCGAAGCCTCGGTTCTGTTCCAGATCCGTTTGCCGCGTGTGCTGGCTGCGGGGCTGGTTGGTGCCGCGCTGTCGGCGGCTGGGGCGGCCTATCAGGTGACTTTCCGCAATCCGCTGGTCTCGCCCGATATTCTGGGTGTTTCCGCCGGGGCGGGGTTTGGCGCGGTTCTGGGGATTCTTCTGGGCCTGCCGATCCTTGCCATCCAGGGGCTGAGCTTCACGGGCGGCATGGCCACCGTCGGGCTGGTGATGGCCCTGGCCGTGGCCTTCGGCAACCGGGGTGAGGCGCTGTCGCTGATCCTGACCGGCATCGCCATCGGGGCGCTGGCCGGGGCCGGAACCGCCATGGTGAAAACGCTGGCCGATCCCGATGACCAGCTTCCCGCCATGACGTTCTGGCTGCTGGGCAGCCTTGCGGGAACCCGGACTGCTGATGTGGCCTTCCTTTTACCCGCCCTTCTGCTGGGGGCGGGGCCGCTGATCCTGATGCGCTGGCGCATCGGCCTGCTGGCGCTTGGCGAAGAGGAAGCCCGCGCCCTTGGCGTGGAAACCACGCGGCTGCGCCTTGTCGTGATTGTCTGTGCCACGTTGATGACGGCGGCAGCGGTTGCCACGGCGGGCACGATCGGCTGGGTCGGTCTGATGGTGCCCCATATGGCACGCCTGCTGGCTGGTGCGCGCTTTGACCGGGTCTTGCCGCTGGCGGCGCTGCTGGGCGCGGCCTTCATGGTGCTGATCGACACCGCTGCGCGCAGCCTTGCCGTGACCGAAGTGCCGCTTGGCGTGCTGACCGCCATTCTGGGTGCGCCGGTCTTTCTGACCCTGCTGGCGCGCGGAGGCCGGAGATGGAACTGATCCATGCCAGCGGGCTGGCCATCGCTGCCGGGCGGCGCGTGCTGGTGCGCGACATTTCCTTCACCCTGCACCCCGGTCAGGTTCTGGCCCTTCTCGGTCCGAACGGAACCGGCAAGAGCACGCTGTTCCGAACCCTTCTTGGCCTGACCCCGGCAGCGGCGGGAACGATCAGGCTGCAAGGTGCCTCCCTGCCCTTGCCGCGCCGGGCCATTGCGGCCCGGCTGGCCCTGGTGCCACAGGCCATGCAGGCGGCTTTTCCGTGGACTGTGCGCGATTTTGTCCTGATGGGGCGGACGATGCACCTCTCCGGCTTTGCTGCCCCCGGCAAGGCCGATCACGCGGCTGCCACTGCTGCGCTGGAGGAGATCGGCCTGCTGTCCCATGCCGAGCGGCTGGTGACGCGGCTTTCCGGCGGCGAGCGCCAGTTGGTCCTGATCGCGCGGGCGCTGGCGCAGAATGCACCGGCCCTGTTGATGGATGAACCCTCCTCCGCGCTGGATTTTGCCAATCGGGAACGGCTGGCCGATCTGATGGAGCGGCTGGCCCGCCGCAGGCTGGGTCTCATGTTCAGCACACATGACCCGGCGCAGGCGGCAAGGCTGGCGTCCGAGGTGCTGACCATCGACCGGAGCGGTACCGCGCGGCTGGGCCCTGTGGCAGATCAGCTTGCCCCCGCCCGTCTCGCCGCCCTTTACGACATGCCTGAAGAGGCGGTGCGGCGCGGTCTGGGGAATCTGCTGCGCTGAATGCCTTATTCCGCAGCCTGAGGTCGGGCCAGTTGTGCCAGCATTGCCGCAATCTCGGGCCGACAGGCGCCGCAATTGGTGCCTGCCCCTGTCGCCTGCCCGATGGCCGCCAGATCGCAGGCTCCGTCGCGGAAGGCCGATTGCAGACGGTTGCGGCCGACACCTGTGCAGGCGCAAACCAGTGGCCCGTTATCGGCCCGGTCCGAGCCGCCTGCACAGGGGGCGAGGGTCGCGGCGCCGCGCGGCATGCCGATCCGTGCGATAGCGGCATCCCGCGCGATCATCACAGGGGAGGGGGCCGCGAACAACAGTGCCACCACGCGCCCCGACAGGATCAGCGCGATGGAAACCTGACCGCGCGCCGCATCTTCCGTTTGCATGACTTCTGCATCCGGCAGGTCAAACAGTGCGCGCGCAAAGGCTAAGGGATCATCCGGGGCTTCCAGTAAGGCGAGTTCGGCGGCAAGGCCGGTTTCGGTGACCCGCCGCGCCCAGTAGCCCCCGTCAGGCGCGATGCTTCCGGCGGCGCAGGCAAAAGCAAACCAGCGAGCAGGCCAGGGTCGCAGAGATACTGCCGCAGCTTTCGATTCGGGCTGACCTGACAGAGGGTCCGTCACGGCGCTGACCACGGCGTCTATCCGGCCTGTGGGCGCCGTCTCGCCGGTCCAGTGCATCGGGGCGAAAATCTGCCGGGGTCGCACGCGATCGGTGACCACCACGCGCAGCACCGCACTTCCGGAGGCAGAGCGGACCTCGGCCAGTGACCAGGGCGACAGACCCGAGCGCAGCGCGTCAGAGGGGTGAACCTCGACAAAGGGTTCGCCAAGATGCTGGTTGAGCCGGGGCGCCTGTCCGGTGCGCGTCATGGTATGCCACTGGTCGCGAATGCGCCCGGTGTTCAGCCGGAACGGATGCTCCGGGGTAAGCATCGCCTGCGGTGGGGTGCTTGTCACCGCAATCATGCGCGGCCTGCCGTCGGGGGTGAAATACCGGCTGTCGCCAAAGAACCGGCCCCCTTGCCGCAACGCAGTGCTGGGCCAGCGAAAGGGTTCCATTCTGTCATAGTCGGCATCACTGATCGCGGCCTTGCCCGAAATATCGAAATCGCGCCCCAGCGCCCCCGCAATGCCAGACAAAGCGGCATGTTCGCGGAAGATCGCGGCGGGGCCGGGCCAGTCGAACCTGTCAAAGCCCATGCGCTGCGCCACCCCGGCGAGCATCCACCAGTCGGGGCGGGCGGCGCCGGGTGGCGCCAGCACCGCACGCTGGCGGCTGATCGTGCGGTCGGAATTGGTGACGGTGCCCGATTTCTCGGCCCATGCGGCGGCGGGCAGCAGAACATGGGCCAGCCGCGCGGTATCTGTGGCGCCGGTCACGTCGCTGACAGCAACGAATTCGCAGGCTGCGATGGCTGCACGCACTGCATCGGCCTCGGGCAGGGTGACGGCGGGGTTGGTGTGGATGATCCACAGCGCCTTGACCCGCCCGTCACCCACGGCGCGGAACAGGTCCACCGCCCTCAGCCCCGGTCGTTCGGCCATGCGAGGGGCGCGCCAGAATTGTGCGACCGCCGCGCGATGGGCCGGGTTTTCCAGCGACAGGTGACAGGCCAGTTGATTGGCCAGCCCGCCCACCTCGCGCCCGCCCATGGCATTGGGCTGGCCGGTCACGCTGAACGGCCCCATGCCGGGGCGGCCGATGCGCCCCGTTGCCAGATGGCAGTTCAGGATCGCATTCACCTTGTCGGTGCCCGAACTGGACTGGTTCACGCCCTGCGAAAACACCGTCACCACCTTTTCCGTGCGGCACCACAGATCAAGGAACCGTGCCAGATCCGCAGGGCCAAGGCCGGTTTCACCGCTGTCGGCGCGGGCGGATTGCACCGCCGCCTCCAGCCCGGTGGCATCGCTGGTCAGAAGCTCCCGGTCTGCCAGTGCGGCCAGCAGCCGGTTGAACAGCGCCACATCCGCGCCGGGGGCAATGGGCAGATGCAGGTCGGCCGCCCCTGCGGTGACGCTGCGGCGTGGGTCGATGACTACGATCTTCGTGCCCCGCGTGGCCCGTGCCGCCTCGATCCGCTGCCACAGGACCGGATGGCACCAGGCGAGGTTCGACCCGACAAGGACGATCAGATCCGCCTCCTCCAGATCGTCATAGATGCCGGGCACGGTATCGGCACCGAAGGCCCGCACATGCCCCGCCACGGTCGAGGCCATGCAGAGCCGCGAGTTGGTATCGACATTGGCGCTGCCGATGAACCCCTTCATCAGCTTGTTGGCGACATAGTAATCCTCGGTCAACATCTGCCCGGACAGATAAAGCGCCACCGACTCCGGCCCGTGTGCGGCAATTGTCTGGCGAAAGCGGGTGGCGATCAGGCTCAGCGCCTGATCCCAGTCTGCGGGCCTGCCGTGGATCTCGGGCGTCGTCAGGCGGCCGGAGCGCCCGACCGTCTCGCCAAGTGCGGTGCCCTTGGAACACAGACGCCCGCGATTGGCCGGATGGTCCGGGTCGCCCCGCACGATCAGCCCGCTTTCACCCGCAGGGGCCAGCAGGACACCACAACCGACACCGCAATAGGGACAGGTCGAGCGGATCATGCGACGCGCTTTCCGGCCAGCCGTTCCACGTCGATCAGCACGCGACCCGCCAAAACCTGCGCGGGATAGGTGGCTACCGCCCCCTCATCCGCGCCCTGTGCCCGGCCGGTTTCCAGATCGAAGACCCAGGCATGCAGCGGGCAGGTGACGGCATGGCCGTGCACGATGCCATCGGACAGCGGCCCGCCCTTGTGGGGGCAGCGATCATCCAGCGCGAAAACCCGGTCGTCATGTGTGCGGAACACCGCGACACAGCCTTCGGGCGTGCGCAGGGTGCGGGCGCCCCGCAGCGGAATATCTTCCAGCGCGGCAATGTCGATCCAGCGCGTCATTCTGCGGCCTCCTGCATCAGCGTGGCAAGGGGGTGGAACCGCCGCGCCGCCTCGGGCGTGGCGCGTTCGGCCCAGGGGTCTTTCTGGCAGACGGATTGTGACAGGTCGAAGCGTTCGATCAGCCCGGCGCGGATTTCCGGGTCCAGCACCCGATCCTTTACCCAATCCAGACCGACCTTCTTCAGCCATTTGTAGGGCCGGTCCAGATAGCGGGCATTCTCGCGGTAAAGCTGGATGAAGGCGACGGTGAGGGCAATGGCCTCGTCCTCGGTGGCGACGGCGGCAAGACGCTCGGTTTCCTTCAGATCCATGCCCGCCGCGCCGCCGACACCGATCTGATAGCCGCTGTCAACGCAGATGATTCCGACATCCTTGCAGGTCGCTTCGGCGCAGTTGCGCGGGCAGCCCGACACCGCAAGCTTGACCTTGTGAGGCGTCCATGAACCCCAGAGCCGTTGTTCCAGTCTGATGCCCAGCCCCGTCGAATCCTGCGTGCCGAAGCGGCAGAATTCCGACCCCACACAGGTTTTCACCGTGCGCAAGCCCTTGGAATAGGCATGACCGGAAACCAGACCGGCGGCATTCAGATCGGCCCAGATCGCGGGCAGATCCTCTTTCCGCACACCCAGCAAGTCGATCCGCTGTCCGCCTGTGACCTTGACCATGGGCACGTCATATTTGTCAGCAGCATCGGCAATGGCGCGCAGCTCGGCGGCATTGGTGACGCCGCCCCACATGCGCGGCACGACGCTGAAGCTGCCATCCTTCTGGATATTGGCATGCAGGCGTTCGTTGACGAAACGGCTCTGGCCGTCGTCGCGGTAGTCCAGCGGCCAGTCGGCCAGAAGGTAGAAGTTCAGCGCCGGGCGGCAGGTGGCGCAGCCGCACGCGCTGTTCCAGCCCAGTTCCTGCATCACGGCGGGCATGGATTTCAAGGCATTGGCCTTGATCAGGCGGCGCACCTCATCATGTGTGAGGCTGGTGCATCTGCACATCGGCTGCGCAGCGGGCCGGGAGAAGGCATCGCCCAGCGTCGCGGCCAGAACCTGTTCCACCAGCCCTGTGCATGTCCCGCAGGAGGCGCTGGCCTTGGTGCGGGCGCGCACCAGCCCCAGATCGGTTGCCCCCTCGCCGATCGCCCGGACGATCTGTCCCTTGCAGACGCCGTTGCAGCCACAGATCTCTGCCTCAGGCGGCAAGGCTGCAACGGCTGCAAGAGGGTCCGACTGGACACCCCCTTCAAACGCGGGGCCGAAGATCAGTGTCTCGCGCCGGGCCGAGATATCGGCGCCCTCCCTGATCTGCTGGAAGAACCAGTTGCCATCTGCCGTGTCGCCATACATCACCGCACCGATCAGCCGGTCATCCGCGATCACCAGCCGTTTGTAGATGCCGCGCGCCGGGTCGCGGAACACGATTTCCTCGCGCCCCGGCGCCTCGGCGAAATCGCCTGCGCTGAACAGGTCGCAGCCGGTGACCTTCAGCTTGGTGGCGGTCTGCACCGGGGCAAAGGCTGCCACACGGCCGTTCAGCACCCCGGCCAGCACCTTTGCCTGATCGTAAAGCGGGGCGACGAGACCGAAGAGCTGGCTGTCAAACTCGACGCATTCGCCAAGCGCGAAGATCGCAGGGTCCGATGTGGTCAGCTGTGCATCGACCACGATGCCGCGCCCGACCTCAAGCTGCGCGTCATTGGCAAGGCGCACCTCGGGGCGGATGCCGACCGCCATGCACACCAGATCGGCGCCGTAGACGGTGCCATCCTCCAGCAGCACGGCTTCAACCTGGTCGGTGCCGAGGATTGCCTTGGTCGCCCCCCGGCAATGGACACGGATGCCGCGCCGTTCCAGATCTTTTTGCAAAAGGTAACTGGCGGCGGGGTCAAGCTGACGCTCCATCAGGTGGCCCATCAGGTGAATCACCGTCACATCGGCACCGCGCGCGGCCATGCCCGCAGCGGCCTCCAGACCCAGAAGCCCGCCGCCGATCACCACGGCCCGCGCGCCGGGACGGCTGGCCGCGATCATGGCATTGGTATCCTCCAGATCGCGGTAGGTCACGACGCCCGGCAGATCCTTGCCCGGCACCGGAAGGATGAAGGGCGCCGAGCCGGTGGCAATGACCAGCCGGTCATAAGGCACCGGGCCGCCTGCGCCGTGAACCACCTTCGCCGCGCGGTCGATCCGGGTCACGCTTTCCCCGAAGCGGCAATCGATGCCATGCGCGGCATAGAAGGCGTCGTCATGGGTAACGATCTCGGCGTAAGTCTTTTCGCCCGACAGCACCGGGGACAGCATGAGGCGGTTGTAGTTGCCGCGCGGTTCGGCGTTGAACAGGGTGATGTGCCAGGCGTCCGGGGCGGTGTCGCGCAGATGCTCGATCAGCCGGCCAGAGGCCATTCCGGCACCGATGATGACAAGTCGCTGGGTCATGGGGTGTCCTCGCGGGTTCAGGCAGGTTGACCATCGGGAAGGCGGCGGATCGCGGACTGCATCCAGACGAGGCTGGCCAGCACGATCACGAACAGGGCGGCAAAGCAGCTTGACCAGTCGCCGGTCACGTCGCGCAGCCAGCCGAACAGCAGCGGCAGGACGAAGCCGCCAAGCCCGCCGATCATGCCGACCATGCCGCCGACGGCCCCCACATTCTGCGGATAATAGACGGGGATGTGCTTGTAGACCGCCGCCTTGCCAAGCGCCATGAACAGGCCCAGCACGAAGACAATGGCGATGAAGCCCGCGGGTCCGATACCCAGGGGCAGCGCCAGCAGCAGGGTCGCCACAGCCGAGACGCCGAAGGTCCAGTACAGGATTGCCCGCGCGCCGTATTTGTCGGACAGCGCGCCGCCCCAGGCCCGGAACACTGAACCGGGCAGCGAATAGGCCGCGCCGATCATGCCTGCCGTGGCCACATCGAAGTGGTAAACCCCGATCAGGTAGCGCGGCAGCCACAGTGCCAGCGCGACGAAGCCACCAAAGACGAAGAAGTAGTAAAGCGAGAAGCGCAGCACGCGGATGTCGGCCATGACGGCAAATTCTGCCTTCAGCCTGCGGGGAGTGGCGGTGGCCTGTTGCGGATCATCCTCGGACATGAGCCAGAACAGGATGGCGGTCACGGCCAGCACGGCGGCATAGACCTGCGCCGCGCCCTGCCAACCCAAGGCGATCATCAGGAAGGGCGCGCCGAACTTGGTCAGCGCGGCGCCGACATTCCCGACGCCGAAAATGCCAAGCGCCGTGCCTTGCCGTCCGGCGGGGTAGAACCGCGAGACATAGGCGACGCCCACCGCAAAGGTGCCGCCTGCCAGACCGACGCCAAGCGCCGCGACAAGGAATTGTGCATAAGTGGTCGCAAAGCTGAGCAGCAGGGTCGCCAGCGCAGCGGCCAGCATGGTCAGTGTAAAGACTGATCTGCCGCCGATACGGTCTGTCCAGATGCCAAGCACGACGCGCACCAGCGATCCGGTCAACACCGGCATGCCGACCAGCAGGCCGAACTGGGTGTCGGTGAGTTGAAGCAATTCACGGATTTGTAGGCCGATGATCGCAAAGATCGTCCAGACGGCAAAGCAAATGGTGAAGGCGAAGGTGGACAGGGTCAGCGCCCTGGTTGGGGAGGAAAGGGAAATCTGGGCCATGGGCTCGGGCTCCGGTTTCGTCAGAGGATGGGGAGGGGCGAGGCGGCGGCAATCTGGCTGCCGCTGGGGCGGGCGCCCTTTCGGGCGAGCGGGCCGGGCCATCGGATCAGCAGGATGGCCGGATTGGTCATGTCGGCGGCTGCGACGGCCATGCCGCGCAGCACAGTTGTCAGGATGCGCTCTGCCGCAGTTCCGGCCTGCTGAACGATTTCGACCGTGCAGGTTTCGGGGGCGCCGGTGGCCAGCAGTTCCGCCTCGACGGCGGGCAGGCGGTGCATCGCCATGTAAAGCGCCAGCGTGGTGCCGGGACGGAAGCTGCCTGCCAGATCGGCGGTTTCGCCGGGACGGCAGGTGGCAGTGGCGAGCACCAGCCGCTCGGTCTGGCCCCGCTCGGTCAGCGGGCGGGTCAGCGCGGCGGCGGCGGCGCTGGCCGCCGTGATGCCGGGCACGATCTCGACCGGCACGCCTGCAAGTCGGGCGGCCGCGATCTCTTCGCAGCCGCGACCGAAGACCGAGGGATCACCGGATTTCAGCCGCACGACCCGCAGTCCCGACAGGGCCGCTGCGATTACAACGCAATTGATGCGGGGCTGGGGCCAGAGGTTCGCACCTACCGCCTTGCCGACATCGACCTTGCGTGCCGGGGTCAGGGCCAGCACCTCGGGGCTGGCCAGGCGGTCATGGAACACGACATCGGCCTCGCGCAGCCGGTGCAGTGCCCGCATGGTCAGCAGATCGGCCGCGCCGGGCCCGGCACCTACAAGGGCAATCCTGCCCAGCGGGTGCCCGTGGGGTGGGTCGGGGGGCAGCAGGCTCATGTCTTCACCGCAGTCGGGGTCATGGGGTGTCCCTTTCTGGAAATGAAAAAGCCGCACGACAGCAGGGAACGGACCCTGCGGTCGAGCGGCTTTGCTCGGATGATGTTCGGGGGGAGTCTTGCGGGAACGCCATTGTTCCCGAAGTCCCCTTCACGCTGCGCCCCGCTGCCGGTCTGGTCAAGCGATCCGCCGGGCCAGCCGGTGAAGGCGCGGAAAATGCCTATAATATGTGCGGATCAGGCGGTGTCTGGATCAAAAACCGCACCGTCGAAGAACCTGTCAGGCAGCAGAAGCACCCGTCCCGCGGCTGCCGGATGCAGGCCGGGCTCACTGACAGCACCTTCCAGCCGGGAGGAGGCGGCGGGCAGGTCGGCCCCTGCCGGTCTCAGATGGAGACGGTAAAGATCGCTGCGAAACACGGCCTGCGCGGCATGGCGGGCCTGCGCGACATCCAGCCCGTGTCTGCGGGCCAGCCGTGCGCCGATCCATTCAGCCTGACTGCGCCAGGGAAAGGTCGCGCAGCCTTCGAAGAACTCCACACCGCTGTCCATCGCGCGCTCGATCAGGTCGGGCGGCAGATCGAGATAGGGGCTGCGGGCCATGATCTCGGCGGCCGTGATCCGGTTCTCGCGCAGCCGCAGCCAGCGGCAGGCCCGCCAGACGGCCCGCATCAGACGGCCGGTCAGGTCAGGGTCGGCCTCGGCCCGGTCGCGCCGCATCGCCAGCACCTTGTCGGGCGGCGCGCGCCAGATCGCGGTGCCGGGCAGCAGAAGGCTTGCGATGCCCCGGTCTGCCGCCCCGGTTGCCCAGGGTTCGCCCACGATGAACAGATCCAGCTCGCCTGCCGCCATGGCGTCGGGCAACAGCGGCGGCGGTACGGTCTGCACCGTGATCTCCTCTCCCAGCCAGCGATACAGAAGCTCGGCATGGATCGAGAAGGGAAAGGGAACCCCGATCCGCAGCGGCATTGGCAGCACAGAGCGAAGAGCCACCGGATCGGTGCGATCCGCCCCGGCCAATTGCCGGACGATATGATCAGGAAAGGCGATCATCTCGCCCCCCAGCGATGTGACCATCAACGCATCCAGCGCCGCAGCCCCGCCGCCCAGCCCAAGCGCCTGAGCCACCGGAATGGGTGACAGCATCGAGGCCGCATCGACCTGACCAAAGGTCAGCAGATCCCGCAGCGCCGACCACGAGGGCGCGCGGCGCAAGGTCAGGTTCAGCCCCTCCTCCTCGGCGAAGGCCAGTTCACGCGCCACGATCAGCGGTGCGGCGTCGATCAGTGGCAGAAACCCGGCGCTGACGGACAGATGGCTCATTTCAGCAGGTCCGCTGCCGTGAGGATGGCTTGGGCGATTTCGACGATCTTCTTCTTCTGATCCATCGCAGTGCGGCGCAGCAGGGCATAGGCCTCGTCCTCGCCGATGCCGCGCGCCTTCATCAAAATGCCCTTGGCGCGGTCGACGATCTTGCGTTCTTCCAGCGCCGCGCGCGTGGCGGCCAGTTCGGCGCGAATCCGCTGGAACAGGTGAAAGCGTGCGATGGCGGCATCCAGCACCGGGCGCAGACGCTCGGCCCTGAGGCCGTTCACCACATAGGCCGAAAGCCCCGCCTCGATGGCCGCGCGCGTCAGATCGCGGTCAGAGCGGTCGACGAACATTGCCACCGGGCGTTCCATGGGCGAGGAGGCGAGGCTGAGTTCTTCCAGCGTATCGCGCGAGGGGTTGGCCACGTCGATCAGCACCAGATCAGGGGCGAGTTCGGCAATACGCCGGGCCAGCCCCTGCTCACTGTCGATCACCGTCACTTCACATTCTGCACGCAAGGCCTCGGTGATCAGCACGGCGCGTTCTGGGATTTTTTCGATCAGGACGATGGACAGGGGTTTCATCAGGCCGGTCAGTCAGCAGGACAGGGTGAGCCACAGGATGCGGCGCACCCCGCGACATGGCAATCCCGCAGCCCCCGGCGCTGCCGGCCGGCCCCCCGATCCGCCCGCCGTTTCAGCACCAGCGCCTCAAAGGTCATCATCACAGGGCAGTTTGAAACCCCGGCTCAGGCCGGGCGCCATGGCGTGGCGGTGGGCCCTGCGAGGCGCAGCAGATCTACCGCGCGGGCAGCGATCTGCGCACTGGCCTCTGCCAGCGAGGCCGGCCGGAGGTAGAAGGCCGGCACCGGTGGCAGGATCACCGCCCCCATTTCGGTGGCGGCGGTCATGTTGCGCAGATGCGCCAGCGTCAGCGGAGCCTCGCGTGCCAGCAGGACCAGCGGGCGGCGCTCTTTCAGTTGCACACCCGCCGCGCGGGTCAGCAGCGTGTCGTCCAGCCCCTGCGCGATCGCGGCAAGGCTGCGCATCGAACAGGGGGCGACGATCATCCCCGCCACGGGATACGACCCCGAGGCGATGCTGGCGCCAAGGTCGCGGATCTCATGGCAGCGGTTGGCAAGGGCGCAAAGCTCCGCCTCGGCGTCGGGCCCAAGTTCCTCGGCCAGTGTGCGGCGCGCCATGGGTGAGATGACCAGATCGACCCCGGCCCCAAGTCGGTGCAACAGCCGCGCGCAGTCCCGCGCCAGCATGGCGCCTGAAGCTCCCGAAACCCCCAGAACCACCCGCGCGCTCATCGAAGAACTTCTGCCAGAAGCGTGGCGGCGCGGGCTTCATGGGCCGGGTCCAGCGCCATTATGCGGCCCCAGTCGCGCGTGGTCTCCGTCCCGGTCTTGGTGGTTGCATCCAGCCCTATCTTGCCTGCAAGGGCCTCTGTCGGGCTGGCGAAATCCAGATAGTCCATCGGCGTGCCGGTCACCTGCATAATATCGCGACCGGGATCCATCCGGGTCGAGATCGCCCAGAGCACATCGTCCCAGTTGCGGGCGCCGATGTCCTCGTCCACCACGACGATCATCTTGGTATAGCTGAACTGCGGCAACATGCCCCAAAGCGCCATCATCACGCGGCGCGCCTGACCGGGATAGCTTTTGGCGATCCTGACCACGGCGATCCGGTAGGAACAGGCGGCGGGCGGCAACCAGAGGTCCAGCACCTCGGGGATTTGTGCGCGGATCACCGGCAGCGCCAGATCATTGAACACCTCGCCAATGACGGAGGGCTCGTCGGGCGGGCGTCCGGTGACGGTGGACAGATACAGCGGATCATCCCGGCAGGTGATGGCGCTGACCCGCATGACGGGGAAAGGCTCGGCTGCATTGTAATAGCCGGTATGGTCGCCGAACGGGCCTTCGGGCGCAAATTCGCCGGGGTGAACCCAGCCCTCGATCACGATTTCGGCGCGTGCGGGTACCATCAACGGCACGCTGACGGCAGCCGCTACCTCGGCTCGCGCTCCGCGCAACACGCCGGAAAAGGTGAGCTCCGACACCGTTTCGGGCAGCGGCAGCGCGGCTGACAGCAACAACGCCGGATCGCAGCCCAAGGCGATGGCTACCGGCATCGGCTCGGACCGGGCAGCCCAGGCACGGTAATGCGCCGCGCCGCCACGATGGGCGAGCCAGCGCAGGATCAGCCGGTCCGGCCCGATCACCTGCGCGCGGTAAACCCCGAGGTTGAAGGCATTCAGATCTCCGGGCGCGGCGCCGGGCGGGCGGGTGATGACCACCGGCCAGGTGATCAGCGGCCCTGCATCTTCCGGCCATGGCACCTGTACGGGCAGCGCAGAAAGATCGGCCAGCCGCGCTGCCTGCACCGGAGGGCGGGTCAGAACCTTCGCACGCGCAGACAGCGCCGCGCGCATCATCGGCCAGCGTGACAATGCGTCCCGCAGACCGGCAACCGGGGCCGGCGCGCGCAGGGCGGCCAGAAATGCGCCCAGGTCCGGCACCCGGTCAGGCGTGATCCCCAGCCCGGCCGCGACGCGCGCCTGGGTGCCGAACAGATTGCCGATGACCGGCAGCGCAGCAGCCCGGCCCTGCACCATGGCCGCGTCAAAGCGCAGGGCGGGCCCTCCGGCCCGCAGGGCCGCCAGCATCACGGCTGTCATCTCGTGTCTCGTGTCCACCGGCGCGGCGACTTTCGCCAGACCGCCCGTCCGCGCCAGATGGTCGAGGAAGGCGCGCAGATCGGGAAAGACAGGCAGGTCACGCATCACGGGGGTCCGGTTCTCTTTTGTCGCGTGATAGACCCGGAGGCGGCTGCCAATCTTGATCATAGTCAAGTCCTGCCCGGCGCAGAGGCGTTATGCCCCGGTCATGCAACCTGACTTTCCGTTCCCGGCGTTTGTGCTGCCCGGCCCGCTGAACCTGATCCTGACCCGCCTGATGCGCGGCATGGCGCGCCGCCATCCGGCGATCCTGCGCCGTCTGGGTGACAAGGCAGGCGCCCGCATTCTGATCGACGTCACCGACGCACCCTTTCCGCTGCTGATGGAGCCTGCCACCCTGCGCCTGACCGCCGTGCGACGCGATGTGGCCTGCGATGCGGTGATCCGGGGACGGCTGGCGGCTTTTCTGGACATGCTGCATGGCGGGGCGGACAGCGATGCGCTGTTCTTCTCGGGCGCGCTGGAAATCTCGGGCGATACTGCAGCGGTGCTGGCCCTCCGTAATGCGCTGGATGATGCCGAACTGGATCTGACAGACGAACTGGCGGCCGAGGGCGGCCCGCTGGCGCCAATCCTGCGGCGGGGCGCGGCCCTGCTGGCACGGCGGTCAGGCCTGATGCTGACCCGTCATACCGGAGGAATGCGATGATGGAGCTGGTCTGTCCGGCGGGTACTCCCGCTGCTCTGCGGGCGGCTGTAGAGGCGGGGGCCCATGCCGTCTACTGTGGCTTTGCCGACGAGACGAATGCCCGCAACTTTCCCGGCCTGAATTTCAGCCGCGCCGAACTGGCCGCAGGCGTGGCCTTCGCCCATGCGCGTCATGCGAAGGTTCTGGTGGCGATCAACACCTTTCCCCGCGCGGGGGAACAGACGCTCTGGCACCGTGCGGTGGCCGACGCGGCGGCGGCGGGCGCGGATGCGGTGATCCTTGCCGATCCTGGTCTTCTGGCACATGCCGTCGAGCATCATCCCGGTCTGCGGCTGCATCTTTCGGTGCAGGCGGCTGCCGCCAATCCCGACGCGATCAACCTTTATGCCGAGGCTTTTGGTGTGAGGCGTGTCGTGTTGCCCCGCGTGCTGACCGTGGCCGAAATTGCCGCCATCACCCGCGAAGTGACTGTGGAGACCGAGGTATTCGTCTTCGGCGGGCTTTGCGTCATGGCCGAGGGGCGCTGTTCGCTGTCGTCCTGGGCGACGGGGCTGTCGCCGAACATGAACGGGGTCTGCTCTCCGGCCAGCCATGTGGCCTATGCCGATGTCGCTGGCCGGAACGAGGCGCGGCTGGGCGGCTATCTGATCCACCGGACCGCCAAAGAGGCGCCGGTGCCCTATCCGACGCTGTGCAAGGGCTGTTTCAGCGCGCCTGACGGCAGGGGAGGGGGGCAGACCGGCCACATCTTTGAAGATCCCGCAAGTCTGGATGCCACCCGTCTGATCCCCGCGCTGGCGCGAGCCGGTGTTCGTGCGCTGAAGATCGAGGGGCGGCAGCGCAGCCGCGCCTATGTGGCGCAGGTTGTCCGCACCTTCCGCGCGGCAGTGGATGCGGCGGCCAGCGGGGCGCCGATGCCGGACAGCCTGTTGGCCAGCCTGACCGAAGGACAGGCCGCCACGACAGGCGCCTATGCGAAGACATGGAGGTAAGCCCTTGGACCTGACGATCGGCGCCATCCCCTTCTTCTGGCCCGCCGAAACCGTGCGCGCCTTCTATGCAACTCTCGCCAGGACGCCCGCCACGCGGGTTTCGGTCGGGGAATGGGTCTGTTCAAAGCGCCTGCCGTTCTGGCAGCACGAAATCCCGGCTGCCGTCGATTGCTTGCAGGTGGCGGGCAAGGAGGTGGCACTGGCCAGTCTCGCGCTGATTACGCTGCCGCGTGAAAGGCGCCAGACCGCCGAACTGGCAGAAGCCGGGCTGCCGGTCGAGGTGAATGACCTGAGCGTGCTGCGCCACCTGCCGCAAGGTGCGGCCTTCTGGGTTGGCCCGGTTGTCAATGTCTACAACGAGGGCACGCTGGACTGGCTGGCACGACGGGGTGCCACCCGCATCTGCCTGCCGCCGGAGCTGCCCTTGCCCTCGGTCGCGCGTCTGGCTGCGGCTGGCCGTTCGGCTGGCGTCGCGGTCGAGGTCTGGGGGCATGGTCGTGTGCCGCTGGCGATCTCGGGCCGGTGCTATCACGCGCGGCTGCATGACCGCGCCAAGGACAGTTGCCAGTTTGTCTGCGGCGATGACCCGGACGGTCGCGATATCGACACGCTGGACGGCCAGCCCTTCCTGACCGTGAATGGTGTGCAGACGCTGGGGCGGGCGATCACCACGGCGGCCAGCCATCTGGAGGCGCTGCAAGCCGCCGGGGTGGCGGCGCTGCGGCTGTCGCCGCATGCCGGGGATTTCGCCGGAGTGGTGCATCTGTGGGCGTCGGCGCTCGCAGGCGGTCGCCCTCTGTCGCTTGGCGACCTTGCCCGCCTGATGCCGGGACAGAGTTTCTGCAATGGCTTTCTGTCCGCCGCGCCGGGCGCCCGCCCAGCGGCAACGCTCTGACTCGGCTGTCTTGACTATGGTCAAGGCTGTGGCGGCCCTGCGGACCTAGACCTGCCGCATGCGCCGCCTTTTCCAAGCCCTTCTCTGCCTTTCGCTGACGCTGGCCTTCGTGCTGTCAGGCGCGCTGCGCGGTGATGCGGCCCTTGGCGGCGTCACCGAAATGGTGATCTGCGGAGAAGGCGGGGCCTCTACAATCCTGCTGGATGCGCAAGGCAACCCCGTTGACGGCAAGCGTTGCTGCGATTGTGTGAAGTGCCTGCCAGTCCTGACGTTTCTGCCCGAACCTGCTGTCGTCGTTCGCCCCGCGCCGGTCGGCTTTGTCCGGCTGGGCAGGGTGTTGTCCGGTGTGACCGCCGTGCGGCGCCAGCACCTTCGCCCGATGCCGCGCGGTCCACCGCTGGCATCGCACATACGCCATCGCCGGCGCGGCGGCCTGCCGCAGCCCCGACGTTTCGCCACGGGTCTTGAGTTTGGTCAAGTCCTCTTGCGCAGCGCCGGGGCAGAACCCGGGCACCTGAAAGAGGTTGCCCGATGATTCTGCTTGTCCGTCTGATTCTTGTTTGCCTTGCGCTGCTGCTGCCACGGCTCGCACTGGCCGAGCCGCTTTTGCCCGGCCTCCTGGCCAAACTGCCCGCCGCTGAACTGGTGCCACAGGCCGATGGCTATGGTCCGATGCGCGACGACCTGCCGGTTGTTCCCGTCCTCAGGGGCGGCGAAACCATCGGCTGGGCTTTCGCGACCAGCGATTTTGTCGGCACCACCGGCTATTCCGGCAAGCCGATCCACACGCTTGTCGCGCTGGACCTGCAGGCGCGCATTCTGGGGGTCGCGCTGGTCAAGCATTCCGAACCCATCGTGCTGATCGGCATTCCCGATGCGAAAATCAAGGCGATGGTCGCGGGCTATGTCGGGCTGGATCTGGTGGCCGAGGTCAATGCCGGCGGCACCGGACATGATGTCGACATCATTTCCGGCGCCACGGTCACGGTCATGGTGATCGACGATTCCATCGTGCGGTCGGGGCTGAAGGTGGCGCGGGCCCTGGGGCTTGGCGGTCTTCACCCCGAGGCCCCTGCGCAGGGGCCGGTGTTGCAGGTCGATCCCGATGCCGCCGCCCCTGCCGACTGGACCACGATGGAAGGCGATGGCACGCTGCGCCGCCTGTCGCTGGATGTGGCGCAGGTGAACGAGGCTTTCGCCGCGCTGGAGGACAAGCGGGCGGGCGAACGCGCGCTGAAGGATGCGCCTGACACCCGCTATATCGAGATGCAGGCGGCGCTGGTGTCCGTGCCGGGGATCGGCCGCGCGCTGCTGGGCGAGGCGGAATACGCCAATCTGCAAGGCTGGCTGCAACCGGGCGATCATGCGCTGATGCTGGCGGGGCGCGGCCTCTACAGCTTCAAGGGGTCTGGCTATGTGCGCGGCGGCATCTTTGACCGCATCGTGCTGATTCAGGACGATGTCTCGGTGCGCTTCCGCGACCGGATGCACCGCAGGCTTGTCAGCCTCGCCCCTGCCGATGCGCCGGATTTCACCGAGAAAGACCTGTTCCGCATTCCCGCCGACAGCGGCTTTGATCCGGCGAAACCCTTCCGCATCCAGTTGCTCGTGCAGCGCGAGGTCGGGCCGATCGAAAAGGCATTTACCACCTTTGATCTGGGCTACCAGTTGCCCGCCGCCTATCTGCGCAAGGTAACGCCCGTCCCGGCCCCTGCCGAAGCGATGGCTACGCAGGAGGAAGGCAGCGCCCAGGCCGATCTGTGGAAGAAGATCTGGCGCGGCTCGAAGGCCGACATCATCGCGCTTGGCGGGATGCTGCTGGTGCTGACCGGGGTGTTCTTCTTCCAGACCTTCGCCACCCGTAATGCGCGGCTTTTCTTCTGGTTCCGCATGGGCTTTCTGACCGTCACGCTGGTCTGGCTGGGCTGGATCGCCAATGCGCAACTGTCGGTCGTGAACCTGATGGCGCTGTTCGGCGCGCTGGTGAACGGGTTTTCCTGGCAGGCGTTCCTTTTGGACCCGCTGACCTTCATCCTGTGGTTCGCCGTAGCGGCGGCGCTGCTGTTCTGGGGGCGCGGGGCCTATTGCGGCTGGCTTTGCCCCTTCGGCGCGCTTCAGGAAATCACCAACCGCATCGCGCGGGCGCTCCATGTGCCGCAATGGACACTGCCCTGGGGCCTGCATGAACGGCTCTGGCCGGTGAAATACATGATCTTCCTCGGCCTGTTCGGGGTCAGCCTCATGTCCATCGAACAGGCCGAGCATCTGGCAGAGGTAGAGCCGTTCAAGACCGCGATCATCCTGAAATTCATCCGCGCCTGGCCCTTCGTCGCCTATGCGGCGGCACTCCTGATGGCCGGGCTGTTCGTGGAGCGGTTCTATTGCCGCTATCTCTGCCCGCTGGGGGCGGCGCTGGCGATCCCCGCGCGCATCCGCATGTTCGACTGGCTGAAACGCTACAAGGAATGCGGCAGCCCCTGTCAGAGCTGCGCGAACCAGTGCCCGGTGCAAGCCATTCATCCGACCGGGGAAATCAACCCCAATGAATGCGTGAACTGCCTGCACTGCCAAGTTCTGTACCAGTCAAAAACCATCTGCCCGGTGGTCATCAAAAAGATGAAGCGGCGCGAGGCGATCGGCACGCCACCCGCCGGGCATCCCAACGCAAAACCCATCGCCTCTGAAGGAGTGACCCCATGACCACCGAACCGAAATCCGGCCTGAGCCGCCGTTCCCTTCTGGGCGCCACCGCAGGCGGGGCCGCCCTTGCCAGCACCCTTGGTGGACGGCTGGCGCTTGGCGCCGGTGCCTCGGGCCTTGCCACCATGGCCGCGACCAGCGCCGCCCGCGCCGCGGGCATCGAGGTCGCGCCGGGGCAGCTTGATGAATACTATGGCTTCTGGTCTTCGGGCCAGACCGGCGAGATGCGCATTCTGGGCATCCCCTCGATGCGCGAGCTGATGCGCGTGCCGGTGTTCAACCGCTGCTCCGCGACCGGCTGGGGCCAGACGAATGAATCCCTCCGCATCCACCAGCGCACGATGAGCGACAGCACAAGGAAATTGCTGGAGGCAAATGGCAAGAAGATCCACGACAATGGCGACCTGCACCATGTCCACATGTCCTATACCGAGGGCAAGTATGACGGCCGCTACCTCTATATGAACGACAAGGCCAATACCCGTGTGGCGCGGGTGCGTGGCGATGTGATGAAATGCGACGCCATTCTGGAAATCCCGAATGCCAAGGGCATTCACGGCATGCGTCCGCAGAAATGGCCGCGTTCCAACTATGTCTTCTGCAACGGCGAGGATGAAGCGCCGCTGGTGAACGACGGTTCCACCATGAAGGATGTCAGCACTTATGTGAACATTTTCACCGCTGTGGATGCCGACAAGTGGGATGTCGCATGGCAGGTGATGGTGTCGGGCAACCTTGACAACTGCGATGCGGATTACGAGGGCAAATGGGCCTTCTCGACCAGCTACAACAGTGAAATGGGCATGAATCTGGCCGATATGACGGCCAGCGAGATGGACCATGTGGTCGTCTTCAACCTCGCCGAGATCGAGAAGGCCATCGCGGCCGGGCAGTATCAGGAGGTGAACGGCGTTAAGGTTCTGGATGGCCGGAAAGAGGCGAACAGCCAGTTCACCCGGTATATCCCGGTCGCCAACAACCCGCATGGCTGCAACATGGCGCCCGACAAGCGCCACCTCTGCATCGGTGGCAAGCTGTCGCCCACCGTTACGGTGATCGACGTGACACTGCTGGATGCGGTGTTTGCCGGGGCCGAACCGCGCTCCTGTGTGGTGGCCGAGCCCGAACTGGGTCTTGGTCCGCTGCACAACGCCTTTGACGGGCAGGGTAACGTCTTTACCTCGCTGTTCCTCGACAGCCAGGTGGTGAAGTGGAACATCGACAAGGCGATTGCCGCCTACAAGGGCGAGAAGGTCGATCCGATCCTCGACAAGGTGGATGTGCAGTATCAGCCCGGCCACCTGAAGACCTCGATGGGCGAAACGCTGGAGGCCGACGGAAAATGGATGGTCTGTCTCTGCAAATTCTCGAAAGACCGCTTCCTGAACGTCGGTCCGCTGAAGCCCGAGAATGACCAGCTGATCGACATTTCGGGCGACAGGATGGTGGTGGTGCATGACGGTCCCACCTTCGCCGAACCCCATGATGCGATTGCGGTTCATGCCAGCAAGATGACCAACATCAAATCAGTCTGGGATCGCAATGATCCGATGTGGGCAGAAACCCGCAGGCAGGCCGAGGCCGATGGCGTGGATCTTGACGGCTGGCAGGATCAGGTGATCCGCGACGGCAACAAGGTGCGGGTCTACATGTCCAGCCAGGCGCCGCAGTTCGCGCTGGAAGAGTTCACCGTCAAGCAGGGCGACGAGGTCACGGTGACCATTACCAACCTCGATGACATCGACGATCTGACCCACGGTTTTACCATGGGCAATCACGGCGTCGCCATGGAGATCGGGCCACAGCAGACTTCGTCGGTGACCTTCGTCGCGGCGAATCCGGGGGTTTACTGGTATTACTGCCAGTGGTTCTGCCACGCGCTGCACATGGAAATGCGCGGCCGCATGTTCGTGGAGCCGAAATGACCCTCCGGCTGGCCCTTGCCCTGTGCCTTCTGGCACTGCCCGCTTTGGCGGACCAGCGCGCCGTGGCGCCGGGGACGGGGCTGGCCGCCGCCATCGCCGGGGCAGCCCCCGGCGATGTGCTCCTGTTGCAGGAGGGGGACTACCCTGGTCCCATCCGCATCGACCGCCCGCTAACCCTGCGCGGCCCGCGCGGGGCACGGGTTGACGGGCTGGGGCAGGGCACCGTCATCACCATCGCCGCGCCTGATGTGACGCTGGAAGGGTTCAGCCTCACCGGATCGGGCAATGCCAATGCCGATCTGGACTCAGGGGTGAAGATCCTCAAGGGCGCGGACCGTGCCCGAATTTCGGGTCTGCTGCTGCAGGACAACATGCACGGGATCGATGTGCATGGCGGGCGCGATGCACAGGTCACCGGCAATGTGATCGAGGGCCGCCGGAACCCCCGCATGAATGACCGGGGCAACGGCATCTACATCTGGAACAGCCCCGGCACGGTCGTCACCGGCAATTCCGTGCGCTGGGGACGCGACGGCATCTTTTCCAACACCTCGCGCAAGGGGCTGTATCGCGGCAACCTGTTCCGGGACCTGCGCTTCGCCGTCCACTACATGTATACCCATGACAGCGAGGTGTCGGACAACATCAGCATCGGCAACCATCTTGGCTTTGCCATCATGTTCTCCGACCGGGTGAAGGTGCAGGGCAACCGCAGCCTCGGCGACCGCGAGCATGGCGTGATGCTGAACTTCGCCAACAGCGCCGATGTCTCGGGCAATCTGGTGCGGGGCGGCACGAAGAAATGCCTGTTCATCTACAATGCCCACAAGAACCTGATCTGGGACAACAGGTTCGAGGGCTGCGGCATCGGCATCCACTTCACCGCCGGATCGGAACGTAATGTGCTGACCGGGAATGCCTTCATCGGCAATGCCGAGCAGGTGAAATATGTCGGCACCCGGCTTCTGGAATGGAGCTTCAAGGGGCGCGGCAATTACTGGTCGGATCATCCGGCCTTCGACCTGAATGGTGATGGCATCACTGATTCAGTGTTCCGCCCGAACGATCTGATGGACCATATCCTCTGGTCGCAGCCCGCGGCCCGGCTGCTGACCGGCGCGCCATCGGTGCAGTTGATCCGCTGGTCGCAATCCAACTTCCCCGCCACGCTGCCCGGTGGCGTGGTGGACAGTGCGCCGCTGATGGCGCCGCTCTCCCTTCCCGTATCCGCAGACATCGCCGCGATGGAGGCCGAAGTGGCCGGCCGTTGGGCGAAAGGCAAATTCGATGACCTCAACCCTGACGATCTCGGGTCTCACTAAGCAATTCGCGGGGGTGACGGCCCTGTCGGACGTGACGCTTTCCGTCGCGCCGGGCGAGCGTGTCGCGCTGCTGGGCCATAATGGTGCGGGCAAGTCGACGATGATGAAGATCATCCTCGGGCTGATCCCGCAAACGGCGGGGCAGGTTACGGTCTGCGGCGCCGCGCCGGGGTCGGCTGCGGCACGGGCGCAGGTGGCCTATCTGCCGGAAAACGCGGCCTTCCACCCGGCGCTGACCGGGCTGGAACAGATGCGCCACTACCTCGCGCTGCGCGGTGAGCCTGCAACGGCGGCGCTGCCACTGCTGGAGCAGGTGGGGCTGGGCGCAGCCGCGCGACGGCGGATCGGCACCTATTCCAAGGGGATGCGGCAGCGTGTCGGCCTTGCGCAGGCGTTGATCGGCAGCCCGCGCCTTCTGGTGCTGGACGAACCGACTTCGGGCCTTGATCCGGTGTCGCGGCGCGATTTCTATGCGCTGCTGGACGGGCTGGCGGCGCGCGGGGCTTCGATCCTGCTCTCCTCGCATGCGCTGACCGAGGTGGAGGCGCGGACGGATCGTATCCTGATCCTCTCGAAAGGGCGGCTCGTGGCCGAAGGCCCGCTGGCCGATCTGCGGCGGCAGGCGGCGCTGCCCGTCGCCCTGCATGTGAGGCCGCGCGGGGGGGCAGAACTGGATCTGCCGGGCGCGGTGGCAGTGGGCGGTGCGCTGCATCTGACCTGTGCGCAGGACGAGAAGCTGGCGCTGTTGGCGCGGATCACCGCGATGGGCGATGCGGTTGCCGATCTGGAGGTGCTGCCCCCCAGCCTTGAAGACATCTACAGCCATTTCAGCCAGAGGGCCGGGCAATGATCCGACGCATTCTTGCCACCGCCGCCTGCGAGTTCCGCATCTCGCTGCGCAATCGCTGGGTTTCCATTGCCGTTGCGCTGATGGGCCTGTTCTCGCTGGTGCTGGCCGCCGCCGGATCGGCGCCTACCGGAGGGCTGGGGGTGGACCGGCTGTCAGTCATCGTGGCCTCCCTCACCTCGCTGGGTGTCTATCTTGTGCCGCTTCTGGCGCTGCTGATGAGCTTTGATGCCATCGCGGGCGAGGCGGAGCGCGGCACATTGCCCCTGCTGCTGACCTATCCGGTCGCGCGGACCGAGGTGCTGGTGGGCAAGATGCTGGCGCATCTGGCGGTGCTGGCTCTGGCTTGCGGCACGGGCTACGGGCTGGCCGCTGTTGCGGCGCTCTCGTCCGATCCGGGGGCGGTTGCCGGGCTGCCTGCGCTGATCCGATTGTTCTGGACCTCGGTTCTGCTGGGCGCGACCTTCATCAGCGCGGGCTATGCGCTGTCGTCCCTGTCACGGCGGCCCTCGGGGGCGGCCGGGCTGGCAATCGGGCTGTGGCTCGGGCTGGTGGTTCTTTATGACCTTGGCCTGCTGGCCGCAGTGGTGGCCGACAATGGCGGGTGGTTCACGCTCAATGCCTTTCCGCTGGCCTTGCTGGCGAACCCGGCCGATGCGTTCCGGCTCTACAACCTCGCGGCATCCGAGGCGACGGCTGCGGCGGCGGACGTGGCGGGTGCGTCCGCAACCATCCCGCCGTGGCAGTCACTGGCCTCTGTGCTGCTGTGGCCAATGCTGGCGCTGGCGCTTGCCGTGCTCGGGTTTCGCAGGGTGACGCCATGAAACGCCTGTTCCTCATGCTGCTGCTGGCCGCCTGTCAGGAACAGGCCGCGCAAGTCACCGATCCGGTGGCGCTGACCCCCGATGCGGTGGGCTACTACTGCCAGATGAACCTGCTGGAGCATCCGGGCCCCAAGGCGCAGGCCCATCTGGAGGGGCTGCCCGGCGCACCGCTGTTCTTCAGCCAGGTTCGCGATCTGGTCGCCTATCTGCGCGCGCCGGAACAAAGCCACCGCGTGCTGGCGGTCTGGGTCAATGATATGGCCGCGCCCGGCGCCACATGGGAAACCCCCGGCGCGACCAACTGGATCGACGCGCGGACGGCGCATTACGTTGTCGGGGCCGAAATTGAAGGCGGCATGGGGGCACCGGAATTCGTGCCCTTTTCCGATATCGCCGCCGCCCGCGCCTTTGCCGCGCGCCATGGCGGGCAGGTCATGTCCTTGCAGGCGATCCCCGATGCGCTTGTGACCCTTGCCGCCCCCGATACCGCAGAAGACGCCGACTGGCAGCGCCGCCTGCAAGACCTGTCCCCCCAGACCGGAGGTTGATCCGATGCTGACCCGTCGCCGCTTTCTTGCCATTTCCGCCGTGATGGCGTTGCCCGCAGCCGCCCGCGCCGCGCCGCCCTTGCATATTGCCACCGGGCAGGCACTGGGCGCGCAGGTGACGCTGCGGCTGGCGCATCCCGAAGCCCCTGCGATTGCCGCCCGCGCCTTGGCCGAGATTGCCCGGCTGGAGGATGTGTTCAGCCTTTACCGCCCGTCATCGGCGTTGATGCGGCTGAACGCGGCGGGTGTGCTGGAGGCACCGCCGTTCGACTTGCTGGAGTGCCTGACGCTGGCGGGACGGGTTCATGCGGCAAGCGGTGGCCGCTTCGATCCGACAGTGCAGCCGCTCTGGTCGTTGCAGGCCGAAACCGCGAGCCGGGGCCGGGTTCCTGATGCCAGTGAACTGGCCGCCGCCCGCGCCCGGACCGGCTGGCACCGGCTGCGGGCCGAAGCGGGGCAGATCCGGATCGACCCCGGCATGGCGCTGACACTGAACGGTATCGCACAGGGTTATATCGCCGACCGGGTGACGGATCTGCTGCGGGCAGAGGGGCTGGACGATATTCTGATCGACACCGGCGAGATGCGCGCACTTGGCGGCGATCCGCGTGGCGGCGACTGGCCGGTGCAGTTGCAGGACGGCAGAACCGTGCCGTTGCGCGACCGGGCACTGGCGACCTCGGGCACGCTGGGGACGACTTTCGATGCGGCGGGGACGCGGGGCCACATCCTTGATCCGCTGACGGGCAACCCCGCGCGGCCGGTGTGGCGTGCCGTGACCATCGCCGCCCCTTCGGCGGCGCTGGCCGATGCGCTGTCAACCGCCGCCTGCCTGATACAGGACCGCGCCGACATCACCGCGCTCTGTGATCGGTTTGCCGAAACCGCTGCCCTGTCGCTTGTGCCATTGTGACCCCGCCCTGCCGGGGTGTCCGGCAGGGCAGCCATTGTGCTTACTGCATGGCGCCGATGGCGCTCAGGCCCGTCACCGCGCAAGCCGCGTCGATGTCGCCCGAGGGCGCGCCGCCGACACCGATGCCGCCCACCAGGGCCTCGCCCATGCGGATCGGCAGGCCGCCCGCCTGAATGACCATCCGCGCATCCATATCGCGCAGACCATCATTGGCAGGTTTTCCGGCGATGAACTCGGCCAGACCGGCGGTATCGCGGCCCATTGCCGCCGCAGTGAAGGCCTTGCCGGTGGCGCTGCTGCCTGTATGCGGGCCAGAGCCATCGGCCTTCAGCATTACCTTGGTGGCACCGTCGCGGGCCACGATGGCCACGCTGACCTTGTGCCCTTCTGCGGCGCAGGCCTGTACAGCGGCATCGGCGGCTTTCACCGCCATGTCCAGCGGCAGATAGGGTGCGGTCGGCAGATCCTGCGCGGTGGCGGCAAAGGGCGCCAGCAGGGCAGCGGCCAGAACGGGAATGCGGATCATCGGTATCTCCTGTCATGGGTGATGACAGAAACCTAAACCCGCGACGCCGGGGCCGGTATTCGTAGGCCTTGCACGCAGTCTCCGTAGAACTACGGAGTGGCGCGGCCTTCCAGCCAGAGCCGCGTCATCTCTGCCTGCGAGATTGTCCCGAGCTTGGCCGCTATGGCCGCGCGATGGCTTTCCACCGTGCGGGGAGACAGGCCCAGCCCCCCGGCGATCTGGCGCGTGGTGAAACCTGCTGCGATGCGCTCCAGCACCTCCGCCTCGCGCGGGGTCAGGGCTGCCAGCAGAGCGAGCGTTTCCGCGAGTTCGGCCTGACGGTCCAGTTGGCGGTCCAGAATGCCCTGCGCCTTCTGGATCGCGTCGATCAGATCCTGCTCGTCCACCGGCTTTGACAGGAAGTCGATGGCCCCGTTGCGAAAGGCGCGGCGGCAGGCCTCGATATCACCATGACCGGACATCACGATGGTGGGCCAGTCGACTGCCAGTTCCGCCAGACGTTCCTGCAACTTCAGGCCGGAAATCACCGGCATGCGGATATCCAGGATCAGGCAGCCGGGCGTCAGCTGCGGCAGGCGGGCCAGAAAGGCTTGCGGATCGGCAAATCCAGTCACGGGAATATCGACCGTCGACAACAGCAGCGTCAGCGCCTGACGCACCGCCGCATCATCATCGACCAGATAGACAGGGCGGGTCATGCGGCGCCCTCCAGCGGCAGGGTGATGCGAAAGCTGGCACCTTCGGCGCTGTCTTCCAGCCCGATTTCGCCCCCGGCGCGTTCGATCAGCCGCTGGCTGAGCGCGAGGCCCAGCCCGGTGCCTTCCGGGCGGGTGGTGGTGAAGGGCGTGAACAGCCGGGGCCGCAGATCGGGCGCGATGCCGGGGCCGGTGTCGCGCACCGTAAGTTCCGCACGGCCGGCCCCCGCCCGCAAGGTGACACGGATCTGCCCGTCGGGCCGGTCTTGCAATGCTTCCGGCGCATTCCTCAGCAGGTTGAAGCAAACCTGCTCCATCTCGACCGGATCGGCACGGACGCGAACCGCCTCGGCGGGCAGATCGAAGGTCAGTCTCACCCCCTGCGCCGTCGCCTGCGGCGCCAGCAGGGCTGCGACATTGTTCAGCGCCTCACGCAGGTCGAAAGCCTGTACCGGCGCAGCTTGCGGCCGCGACCAGTTGCGAAAGCGTTCCAGTATGGCCGAGGCGCGGCGGGCCTGCGTCACGGTATCTTCCAGCACGGGGGCAAGCCGGTCCCGGTCGTCGCGCGCGAGCAAGCGCCGCCCGGCCTGTGCCTGCGCCAGAATGGCGGTCAGCGGCTGCGTCAGCTCGTGCGTCAGTCCGCTGGCCAGCTCGCCCAGTGCGTTCACCCGTGCCGCATGGGCCAGCCGCGAGTCGAGTGCGCTGAGCCGCGCCTGTTCCAGGGCCTGCCGCGCGCGTTGCCGTTGACGCAGAAGAGCCAGCGCCGCCCCGGCCAGAAGCATGGCGACCAGCAGGATCAGGCTGGTGCGCAACGGCGGAAACAGATCGGAAGGGATGACGCTGCGGGTGGTTTCCAGCACCAGAGGCTGCGAGACGCTGCCAAGGGTCCGGGTTTCGTGCGCCGCGCCGAACGCACCATGGTGAAGCAGCGGGGTGCCATCGGGCAGTGACAGGGTCACGCCCACACTGGGCTGGCGCCAGTAATCCCCGGCCTCGTCCAGCAGACCGGCGGCGTCGATGGACAGGCTGAGCCCATAGCGCGCGGCAGCGGAATTGGGGCTGCGCTTGACCATGATGTAGTGGCCCTCCCGCCCCGGATCAGGCAGCAGCGCGATCCCGCCCCCGGACGCCAGTGCAGCCGCCCGGATATTCGCGGCAAGGGTCGGGTTTATCGCGGCACCGACCGTGCGGCCTTCCGCGATCAGCGGCACCAGCGTGACGGCGCTGATGCGCGGATAAAAGCGGGTGATCGTTGCCGCCACTTCCAGAAACAGCCGTTGATCCGGTTCGTCGCTGGCCACTGCAATGGCAGAAAGTGCGGTCAGATGCGCGTCATGCTGATCGGCCCGCTGCGAGGCCAGACGGTGCAGCACAGCGGTTTGCTGCGCAAGTTCCGTGGTCAGCGTCCGGTGTTGCCAGAGGCCAAGGCCCGTCAGCAGGGCAAGGCCAAGCCCGACGCCAAGGGCAGCAAGCTTCACCGGGCTTTCCAGAAGAGGCAGGCGGCGGGTCATTGGATCAGTCTGCCAGCTTGCGGCGGCAAGGGAAATGGCCGGATCATCGGGGGAAGCTGCAAAGGGCCGCGCCGTAATCGCGGATTTCCGCGTCCTTACCCCTGCGGGGCTGGGCTTCGCTTTTTGCGGACATAAAGCTCCAGCCGGTGATGGACGATTTCGTAGCCCATCGCATCGGCGATCTCGGCCTGAAGCCGCTCGATCCGTTCGTTCGCAAATTCCACCACCTCGCCGGTTTCCACGTCGATCATATGGTCGTGGTGATGCGTCTCGGTATGTTCAAAGCGTGCGGGCGTGCCTTCGAACTGATGGCGCAGGATCACACCCTGCATCTCCAGCTCGGTCAGGGTGCGATAGACGGTGGAGAGGGAAATGCCCGGCACCACTTCCTCGGCGCGGCGGTGAAGCTCGGTGGCTTCGGGGTGGTCTTCGGCATCGGCAAGCACCGACAGCAGCGCCGCCCGCTGGCGGGTGATGCGCACGCCTGCCTGACGCAGCGCGTCTGTCAGCTTTTCGGTTCTGTGGTCGTGGTCGGTCATACTTTCTCTTCGCGCATTTTCCCGTGCGGATGCAAGTCTCAGATGCAAATGACTCGCATCTGGCTTGACAGTTGCAAATCATTCCTAAATGCATGTGGGGCGACAGGGAGAATCCGATGATCTGCAGACGAGCAATTTTGGGCATGGCCACAGCCCTTGCCCTGACCGGCCTGACAGCGGCCGCGGCCGCCGCGCAGGAGCGGCTGAAGGTCGTGACCACCTTCACCATCATTGCCGATATGGCACAGAACGTGGCGGGTGATGCGGCCGAGGTGGTTTCGATCACCCGCCCCGGTGCCGAGATTCACGGATACGAGCCGACGCCGCGTGATCTGGTGAAGGCGCAGGGGGCGGATCTGATCCTGTGGAACGGGCTGAACCTTGAACGCTGGTTCGAGAAATTCTTTGTGAATCTGCGCGATGTCCCCGCCGCGACCGTTTCGGACGGGATCGCGCCCATCGCCATTGCGGGCGGCGATTATGCAGGCAAGCCCAATCCGCATGCCTGGATGGCGCTCGACTCCGCCGAAATCTACATCGACAACATTCGGGATGCGCTCAGTGCCGCAGACCCGGACAATGCTGCCGTCTATGCCGCAAATGCCGATGCCTACAAACGGCAGGTGGCTGCGGTCATCGGCCCGCTGCGCGAGGCCGCGCGGGCCCTGCCGGAAGGGCGCCGCTGGCTGGTGACATCGGAGGGCGCATTTTCCTACCTCGCGCGGGATTTCGGATTGCAGGAGGTTTACCTCTGGCCGATCAATGCCGATGCGCAGGGCACGCCGCAACAGGTGCGGTCGGTGATCGACACCGTGCGGGCCGAAAGCATCCCGGTGGTCTTTTCCGAAAGCACCGTATCGGACAAGCCCGCGCGGCAGGTCGCACGCGAGACCGGCGCCGCCTATGGCGGAGTGCTGTATGTCGACAGCCTCTCCGAACCGGACGGGCCGGTGCCGACCTATCTTGACCTGCTGCGCGTCACCTCGGAAACCATCGTGACGGGCCTTCAGCCATGAGCGACGGCATCCGCGCCAGCGGCCTGACGGTTACCTATCGCAACGGTCATACCGCGTTGCGGGATGCCAGTTTCGCCATCCCACGCGGCAGTATCGCGGCGCTGGTGGGGGTGAACGGTGCGGGCAAATCCACGATGTTCAAGGCGCTGATGGGGTTCATCCCCGTTTCCGCCGGAAAGATCGAGATTCTGGGCCAGCCGGTGCAGGCCATGATGAAGAAACAGGCCGTCGCCTATGTCCCGCAATCCGAGGAAATCGACTGGACCTTCCCGGTGTTGGTCGAGGACGTGGTGATGATGGGGCGCTATGGCCATATGGGCTTTCTGCGCCGCCCGCGCGCGGCGGATCATGCGGCCACGACAGCGGCGCTGCAACGGGTCAACATGGTTGAATACCGGCACCGCCAGATCGGCGAGCTGTCGGGCGGGCAGAAGAAGCGCGTCTTTCTGGCCCGCGCACTGGCCCAGAATGCGCAGGTGATCCTGCTGGACGAACCTTTCACCGGCGTGGATGTGACGACCGAGGAACAGATCATCACGTTGCTGCGCGAGATGCGGGCCGAAGGGCGGGTGATGCTGGTGGCGACGCATAACCTCGGTTCGGTGCCCGAATTCTGCGACCGGGTGGTGCTGGTGAAGGGCACGGTTCTGGCACATGGCCCGACCGAGGAGGTCTTTACGCCGGACCGGCTGCGGGAAACCTTCGGCGGTGTGCTGCGGCACTTTCTGCTGGAAGGGCCACGGCTGCATGACGATGCCGACCCGCGCCGTCTGGAAGTCTATTCCGACGACGAACGGCCGCTGGTGGTTTATGATGACCGGGCCCGCACCCTGAAGGGCCGGCAATGAACTGGTTCGAGCCCTTTCAGTATGGCTACATGACCAATGCGATCTGGGTGTCGGCGCTGGTCGGCGCGGTCTGTGCCTTTCTTTCGGCCTATCTGATGCTGAAAGGCTGGTCGCTGATCGGGGATGCGCTGTCCCATTCTGTCGTGCCGGGGGTGGCCGGGGCCTATATGCTGGGCCTGCCCTTCGCCCTTGGCGCCTTCCTGTCGGGCGGGCTTGCCGCGCTGGCGATGCTGTTCCTGCGCAGCCGGTCGGGTCTGAAGGAGGATGTGGTGATCGGCCTGATCTTTACAGCCTTCTTCGGGCTGGGGCTGTTCATGGTGTCGCTGAACCCGATGGCTGTCTCGATCCAGACCATCATCATGGGCAATATCCTTGCCATCACACCCGAGGACACGCTGCAACTGGCGCTGATTGGGGGGGTGTCGCTGGTCATCCTGCTGGCGAAATGGCGGGATCTGCTGGCGGTCTTCTTCGACGAGGCGCATGCGCGTTCCATCGGGCTGAATGTCACGGCGCTGCGGCTGGTCTTCTTCACCCTGCTTTCGGCCTCGACCGTGGCGGCGATGCAGACGGTGGGGGCGTTTCTGGTGATCGCGCTTGTCGTTACCCCGGGCGCGACCGCCTATCTGCTGACCGACCGCTTTCCCCGGCTGCTGGCGCTGTCGGTGGCCATCGGATCGGTCACTTCGGCCTTCGGTGCCTATCTCAGCTATTTCCTCGACGGTGCGACCGGGGCGGTGATCGTCTGCTTCCAGACGCTGCTGTTTCTGGCCGCGTTCTTCTTCGCCCCCAAGCATGGCATGCTGGCGGCCCGCGCCCGCGCGAAAGCTGCCCTGAAGGAGCCGCTGTGATGGCCGACCTGTTGTTGCCGTTCCAATTCCCCTTCATGCAGAATGCGCTGCTGATCATCCTGCTGATTGCTCCGGCGGCCGCGTTGCTGAGCTGTTTTCTGGTGCTGAAGGGCTGGTCGCTGATGGGCGATGCCACCAGCCACGCGGTTCTGCCGGGCGTTGTCCTGGCCTATGTGGCCGGTATTCCGCTGCTGATCGGCGCGTTTCTCGCCGGTCTGGTCTGCGCGCTTGGCACCGGCTTCATCAAGGACAATTCCCGCATCAAGCAGGATACCGTGATGGGCGTGGTCTTTTCCGGCATGTTCGGTCTGGGTATCGTCATCTACACCCAGATCGAGACCTCACTGCATCTGGACCACATCCTGTTTGGCAACATGCTGGGCGTTGGCGCACAGGATCTGTGGACCAGCGGGCTGATCTCGGGCGGGGTGGCGCTGATCCTCGGGGTGAAGTGGCGCGACTTCCTGGCCCAGAGCTTTGACCCCGTGCAGGCGCGGATGATCGGGTTGCGGGTGGGGGCGCTGCATTACGGGCTGCTGGCCATCCTGTCCGCCACCATCGTTGCAATGCTGTCCTCGGTCGGGATCATCCTCTCCGTGGCCTATCTGATCGCGCCGGGCGCCATTGCCTTCCTGCTGACACGCCGGTTCGTGACCATGATGACGGCCTCGGTGGCGGTTGCGGTGCTGGCCGGTGCGGGCGGCGTTTATGCGTCTTTCTGGCTGGACGCCGCGCCAGCGCCAACCATCGTGCTGATCCTGACCGGGCTGTTCGTTACGGCGCTTCTGGCCCGCAATCTGCGCAATGGTCGCGCTGCCCTGTCTGCCTCCGGTGCAGAGCGGGGGTCTGGCCTGTAACGGCTGGCCGCGCGCCCCTCCTGGCTCACGCCGCTTCTGCGGCGTGGGTCAGATCCACCTGCACGACATCGCAGCGCCCGCTGGCGAAGGTGGCGGCGCAGCCCTCCAGATAGAATTGCCAGCAGCGGAGGAAGGCATCGTCATAGCCAAGCCGCCGGATGCGGGCGCTTTCCTGCATCATCCGTTCAGACCAGATCCGGCAGGTGCGGGCATAATCCTGACCGAAGGCATGGCTGGATTTCACCCGCAGGCCGGCCTTTGCCGCCTGATGCCCGATCACCGTATCGCAGGGGAGCATGCCACCGGGGAAGACGTGCTGGCGGATGAAATCCGTCCGCCGCCGATAGACCGAGAATTCGGCATCGGGCACGGTAATGGCTTGCAGAACGATCCGACCGCCCGGTGCCAGCCTGTTCTTCAGCGCGGTGAAATAGGCAGGCCAGTAGGCCTCGCCCACCGCCTCGATCATCTCGATCGAGACGATATTGTCGAACCTGCCACCGACATCGCGGTAATCCTGAAGCCGCACTTCCGCGCGACCATCAAGGCGCGCATCTGCATAGCCCTTCTGCTGATGCGACAGCGTGATCGCGGTAACAGCGTGGCCACGTTCGGCGGCGGCCTCGGCAAAGCCGCCCCAGCCGCAGCCGATTTCCAGCAGCCGCTCGCCTTTCCCCAGCCGGGAGAGGATGCGCCCGTTCTTGCGGGCCTGCGCTTGTTCCAGATCGTCGCCGGGCCCGAAAAGGGCCGAGGAATAGGTCATGCCGGGATCAAGCCAGAGCTGATAGAACTCGTTCCCGACATCGTAATGGGCGCGGATATTGCGCGCGGCACCCCGGCGGCTGTTGCGGCGCAGGAACAGATCGGACAGCCGCATGCGGATGGCCTGCACCGGCCCCGGCGTTCCCAGTCCGGACAGCGCGTCAAGATTGCGCAGCGCGAGCGTCAGCACGCTTTCCAGCGTGTCGCTGCGCCAGTCACCGGCAATCCAGCCCTCGCCAAACCCCACATCGCCGCGCAGCGCCAGCCGGTGCAGGAGGCGCCAGTCACGGATATGCAATTCAGCCTCGGGGCCAGCGTGGCCAAACCTGTGGCGCGTGCCATCGGGCGTGGTGAGCGTCAGAATCCCGTGCTCGATCCGCTCCAGCGCCGCAAGGAAGCGGCCAGAGAGTGCCCGCTGCGTCATGGTGGTCATCAGGTGATCTCCTGTTCGGGCGGGGTGGGAAGACGGCGGTAGGTGGCACCCTTGATCCTGAGGCGAAGGGCATGCCAGTAGATCTGCACAATCACCCGCAGTGCGCCGCCGGGGCGTTGCAGCGCCGCGCGCAGGATGCCGCCCGAGGTCAACGGGCGCAGCGGGCCGCTCATGGCGGTATCAATCCCGTCCGCACCGTCCTTGCGCGCAATGCGGATGGCAATGCGGTCGGGGTGCAGGTTGAAAGCAAATTCATAGTCCCCCGACAGATCCTGAAACGGCGAGACATGAAACATCTTGCGGGCAGTCAGCCGCGTGGCGGCGGTGATCGGCGCCTGGCCGGGCGGGATCAGCAGATAGGAATGCCGCTGCCCGAAGGTATTGTTGACCTCGGCGATGGCGGCAATCAGCGCATCCCCCTCGATCAGCAGCCAGAAGCTGACCGGAGCGAACCAGTATCCCAGAAACCGGGGCTGCGTCAGCAGGGCAAGCACGCGGCCCGGCGCGCGGTCTATCCCGGCGGCGGCAAATTGCTGCCAGGCCCAGCCCGCGCCGGAGCCTTCGCCGCGTCTGCCGCCGTGGTCTGCATCGTGAAAGGCAATCAGGTTAAAGCAATTGTGCCCCATCAGGCGGGGTGGGCGACAGGTTTCGGGGGCCAGCAGTACATGGTCGGCAGAGGTGCGGAACGCATGATGCGGCGGCGCGCGGCGGGCATGGGTAATCACTGCCCGCAGGCCCAGCACCTCGCCCGCGTCCAGCCGTGCGGCCAGTGTCATGGCGTCACCTGTTCCGGCCGGAGGCGCCGGGCGATCCGCATGGCACTTGCGAAGCCGTCTTCATGGAAGCCGTTGCGCAGCCATGCTCCGGCAAACCATGTGTTGCGCTGGCCTTGCATCGCCGCGATTTGTGTCTGCGCCTCCAGCGCCGCCTGATCGAATACCGGATGGCGAAAGACCGTCTCGTCCTGGATCAGCCGGGGATCAATCTCCTGCCCCGGGTTCAGCGTCACGAACAGCGGATCATCCTCGGGGATATTCTGAAGCCGGTTCATCCAGTAGGTCACGCCCACCCCCGTCGAGTCACCATGGCTGACCCACGAGCTCCAGCACAGGCGGCGTTTCGGCATGATGGATGGATCGGCATGCAGCACGGCCCGGTTCGGCTGAAACCGGATGGCCGACAGCGCCGCGCGTTCTTCGGCAGAGGCATCGGTCAGCAGGGACAGCGCCTGATCCGCATGTGCGGCCAGAATGACATGATCGAATTCCTCTGGCTCCGCCCCCTTGGCGCGCAGTGTCACGGTTCCTGCGTGGCGCGTGACAGCCCTGACCTCGGCCCCGCGCCGCAGTTTGACCCCGGATTTTTGCAGCGCCGTCGCAAGACGAGCGACATAAACGGTCGAGCCACCCGCCACGGTCCACCACTGATGATGCCCGGTACGCGACAGCAGCCCGTGATTGCGCATGAACCGTAGCAGCGCCTGTGCGGGAAAGCCCCCGATCTCGCGGTCGGGTGTGGACCAGATGGCGCCGCAGAAGGGGAAAAGGTAGTGATCGCGGAACCGCGGTCCCAGCCCCATTTGCGCGATCAGTTCCGCAATCGACAGATCCGGCGCGGCGGCGACCAGATCCTCGGCCCTGCTGTTGAAGCGCAGGATGTCGCGGATCATCCGGTAGAAGCGCGGGTCAATCAGGTTGCGCCGTTGCGCGAACAGCGTGTTGCCCGACCGCAGTGCATATTCCACCCGCCCGCCGTTCAGCGACACGCCATAGCTCATGTCGCTTTTCTCGACAGGAATATCGAGGTCACGGAAAAGCGCGGTCAGATGCGGATAGTTCACATGGTTGAACACAATGAAGCCTGTATCGACCGGCTGGTCGCCCCGGCGTCCGGCCACGACTGTGCGGGCATGGCCCCCCAGCCGGCTTTCACTTTCAAACAGTGTGACATGGTGGCAGGAGGACAGGGCCCAGGCAGAGGCCAGACCGGCAATGCCGCCGCCGACGATGGCGATGCGCCTCGGGGCGCCTTTGGAAAGGTCGAAGGGCATCAGGGCTCCACTTGGTTTGTCCCTGTCCTACGCCGCCGCGCCCGGAACGGATCACTTCGGCAGAAAATTTCCCTGCGCGATGATCCATTTGACGGGCTTCGGCGTATATTGCACATGGAAACCGCAATCGAGCCCGCCGGACCACGGCCCCGCGCCAGATACAATCCGCCCGAGCATCTGGCGGAGCAGCTTTGCGCGCAGGGGGCGCAGGGAATGGACGAGCCAGTAATACAGGCGCTTTCCAGCCAGACCTGCGATCTGATCGCCGTGCGCGATCAGCGTGACAGGGCCGCCTTTGGCCGATTGTTCGACCATTTCGCCCCGCGCCTGAAGGCGATGATGGTGAAGGGCGGGCTGCGGGACGGATCAGCCGAGGATGCGGTGCAGGATGTAATGCTGGCAGTCTGGCACAAGGCAGCACAGTTCGACCCGCATCGCGCCGATGCCGCAGGCTGGATCTACGGCATCGCCCGTAATCGCCGGATCGACCTTGCGCGGCGGCGGCCTCTGGCCCAGCCGGAAGACCTGCCCGAGATCGAAAGTGATGCGCCCGATCCGGCGCAGATTCTTGCACTGCAACAGGAAGCCAGCCATCTGGTCGCCGCCCTGTGCCGGCTTGCCCCCGAACAGGCAGAGGCACTGCGGGCGGCTTATTTCGACGATATTCCCCACAGCCGTATCAGCGAGATGACGGGTCTGCCGCTTGGCACTATCAAATCCCGCATCCGGCTTGGCCTTGAACGCCTCAGGCATGAACTGAGGAAGATTACCCCATGACCCAGATCACACACCATATCCCGGACGATATCCTTGATGCCTGGCGCGCGGGCGCCCTGTCACACCCCTATGCCGTCGTCGTCGCGGCGCATCTGTCGCTCTGCGATGAATGCCGCGCTGCGGTGGAAACCGCTGACATGATCGGCGGTGCTCTGCTGGACGGTCTGGAGGGGCAAGCGCTTGGTGCAGGGGCGCGTCAGCGCATGATGGATGCGCTTGATACGCCCGCGCCGCCGCCGCCTGTCCGGGGATCTGGTGTCTTTCCCGCGCCGGTCGTGGCCGCGCTGGGGGGGCAGCCGCCGCAATGGCGGATGCTGGGTGGTGGTATCCGCCAGCAGATCCTTTCCGCCGACAGGGAAGGGGCATTGCGGCTGCTTTACATCCCGCCGGGACGCGCCGTGCCGGAGCATGGCCATCGCGGCCTGGAACTGACGCTGGTCTTGCAGGGCAGTTTTTCCGACAGCGAAGGGGCTTTCCTGCGTGGCGATGTCGAGACAGCGCATGACTCGATCGACCATCAGCCTGTTGCCGGTCCGGGGGCGCCCTGCATCTGTCTTGCCGCCACCGATGCGCCGTTGCGTTTCCACGCGCTGTTGCCACGTCTGCTGCAACCGATCTTCCGGATCTGAGCGATGGATTTCGCGGGTCAGCGCATCTGGATCATCGGGGCCAGCGCCGGAATAGGGGCGGCTCTGGCCCGCGCGCTGGCCGGGCAGGGTGCGCGGCTGGTTCTTTCGGCACGGGATGCAACGGCGCTCTCCGCCCTTGCCGCCGAATGCGGCGAGGCCCGTATCGAGCCTCTGGACCTTGGCGAGGCGGGGGCGCTTGCCGCCACGGTGGCGCGGCTTGCCGATCTGGCGCCGTTTGATGCGGTGATCTGCACCGCGGCGCTTTACGATCCTGCCCGCGTCGCCGATCTGGACCCCGCCCGCACCGAGGCCATGGTGCGGGTAAACCTTCTGGGGACACTTGACGTTGCGCGGCTCTGCCCGCCGCTGATTAAAGAGGGCGGGCAATTGGTGCTGTTCGGCTCAGTGGCCGGATATATCGGGCTTCCCGGCGGGCAGCCCTATTCAGCGACAAAGGCCGCCGTCAACAATCTGGCCGAAACGCTGGCGGCAGAACTCGCGCCCCGCATCCGGGTGCGGCTGGTCTGTCCGGGTTTTGTCCAGACCCGCCTGACAGCCAAGAACCGTTTCGCCATGCCCGCGATCATCACGCCCGAGGAAGCCGCCGGGGCTGTTCTGTGCGGTTTGGCCCGGCGCGGGTTCGAGATCCACTTTCCGCGCCGCTTCACCCTCGCCGTGAAACTGCTGCGTCTGCTTCCCTATGGCCTGTCGCTGCGCCTGACGCGGCGGCTGGGCTGATCTGTCAGGCCAGCCGCCCGCTCAGCGCCGCGACACCGGCCCAGGCGGCAAAGCCGGTCAGGACCGTGCCCCAGATGCCGTCGATGATCACCTGTTCCAGCGACCATGCGGCCAGCGTGGCATAATTCGTCATCTCATAAGTGCCATAGCACAGCAGCCCCAGCACCATGCCGCCGATCAGCGCCTGCAACGGATCACCCGCCTTCAGCGCGGGCCAGCTGACCATCCAGACAAGGCCCGCGACATAGGCGAGATAGAACAGCGCTGCCGGACCCAGCCGCAGCGGCTGGGCCAGAAGATCGCCGATATGGCGTTCAAAGACCGGGCGGATCAGGAACCGGATGCCCAGGGCATCAAGGCCAAGAAACACCCCGGCGGTGACAAGATAAAGCAGCGCGGCTTGCAGCATGATACATCTGTCCTCTGTCAGTCGCGGTCTGCCCGGAGCAGTGCGAGCGGGTCGCGCCGCAGTTCACCATCGGTCCGCATGCATTCTGGCGGTCTTGTCCGCCGGGCGAGGGGGAGTTTCCAGGGCACCGGCAGTCTGATCGTCCATCCTATACGCGGCATTTTCCGGGGCGGATCACTCGGGCGCCGGCGAGATGGTGCGAGTTCTGAAAGCGAGGCGATGTGCGCGCGGCGTCAGGGCGCCGTTCGGTTTGACGAGGAATCGCGGGGGGGCGTCGTGCCCTGCGGCAGGGGGGAGGCATATCGCGTGCCGCCGCCCCGGCGCTCCAGTTCGGCCCAGGCGCGGGTGCGCAACTCGGGGTCGCGGACCACGCGGGCGGCCGTGGCGGCCATCACCTTCGCTGCCGTCACCATCGCTTTGTGGGCATGAGGCATCGTGCCCTGCGTCACCGTCTGCCATGTATGGAACGGCGTGCCCAGAACGGCGGTCGCAGTGAGGCATTGGGCGGTGGGGACGATACAACTGACATCGCCCACATCGGTCGATCCGTAGAACTGCCGTGGCTCCGGCGGCAGCGGCAGGATTTCATCATGCAGGTTGCGCGGAAAACCCGGAGGCGCATTGAAAGCCTCGGCACTGGCGCGGCGGTCGGCATCGGTCAGCGCCGCGGCGGCCAGCCGGTCGGCATAGTCGAAGTCGGCGGCATCGAAGGGCGGGGGGCCGATGTGTTCAAATTCCTGCTGCATCACCTCTTCCAGCGCGCGATTGGGCATGATCCCCGAGGTGGCGCGGTCAAAAATCATCTCAACACGGGTTTCCGTCATCAGCGCGGCGCCCTCGGCGATCTTCTGCACCCGGAGGAAGAGATCCTGCACATCCTGCATCCGGGGCGCCCGGATCAGATACAGGCCCTCGGCATGGGGCTGCACCACATTGGGTGAAACGCCGCCCGACTGGGTGATGGCGTAATGAACCCGTGCCTCGGAGGGCATGTGTTCGCGCATGAAGTTGATGCCGACATTCATCAGTTCCAGCGCATCCAGTGCCGACCGCCCGACCTGCGGGCTGACGGCGGCATGGGCTGCGCGGCCCGTGAAGCGGAAATAGGCCTGGATATTGGCAAGCGTCGCTGCCGACATGACATGGTTGTAATCGGCAGGGTGCCAGCAGAAGGCGGCGTCCAGCCCGTCGAAAGCCCCGGCCTGCGCCATATAGGTCTTGCCCGATCCGCCCTCTTCGGCCGGGCAGCCGTAATAGCGCACCCGGGCCGCGACCCCTGCTTCGGCCAGCGCATCGCGCAGCGCAACCGCCGCCAGCAGCGAAGCCGCGCCCAGAAGGTTGTGATGGCAGCCATGGCCATTCCCCCCGGCCAGCACCGGATTGGGTTCCAGCGCGCCCGCAACCTGTGACAGGCCCGCCAGCGCGTCAAATTCCCCCAGAAAGCCAATGGTTACATCGCCGCTGCCCGCCTCGGCCATGAAGGCGGTGGGCATGCCTGCGATATTGCGGGTGATGGTGAAGCCTTCCGCCTCCAGCGCGGTGATATGTTCCTCGACCGAGCGGAATTCCTCGAACCGCAGTTCGGGCATGGCCCAGACCCGGTCGCTGAGGGCGATGAAAGTGGCGGCCTTGCGGTCTGCGCAGGCAAGGATCTGATCGGTGTTCAGCAAATCGTTGCGGCCCGGAAGCGGCGAGCGGTCCATGTCAAATACTCCGGTCGGGGAAGGGTCAGGCCGCAGTGCGGTCGTTGAGGTGGCAGGCTGACAGCCGGTCCGCTGCGATGGGGCGCAGGGCAGGGGCCTCGGCCCGGCAGCGCGCGGTGGCGGCGGGGCAGCGCGGATGGAAGGGGCAGCCGGGCGGGGGCGCCAGCGGCGAGGGCAATTCACCCCGGATCGGCTGATAGTCCCGCGCGCCTGGCTGCAGGACCGGCAGTTGTTCCATCAGCAACCGGGTGTAGGGATGGTTCGGGTCGGAAAACAGCGCCTCGGTCGGAGCGATTTCCACGACCCGGCCCAGATACATGATCACTACCCGGTCCGAGATATGTTCGACGACCCCCAGATTGTGCGAGATGAACAGGTAGGTCAGGCCGAACTCATCCCGCAGGTCCATGAACAGGTTCAGCACCTGCGCCTGAATGGACACATCAAGCGCGGCCACCGCCTCGTCACAGATGATCAGCTTCGGGTTCACGGCCAGCGCACGGGCGATCCCGATGCGCTGGCGCTGACCGCCGGAAAACTGGTGCGGAAAGCGGTCGGCATAGGCGCCGGACAGGCCCACCTTTTCCATCAGCGCGGTTACATAGGCCCGCTTTTCCGAAGCAGGGATGATGCCGTGACAGACCGGCGCCTCGCCGATGATGTCCAGCACCTGCATCCGGGGGTTCAGCGAGGCGAAAGGATCCTGGAAGATCATCTGCACCTGCAAGGCGAAGTCGCGTTTCTGATCTGCGGTCATCGCGCGGTCAGAGACGCCCTGCCACAGGATATCACCTTCCGTCCGGCTGCTGATGCCAGCCAGCATCCGCGCCACGGTGGATTTGCCGCAGCCGGACTCACCGACGATGCCGACCACCTCGCCGGGCAGGACGGCCAGATCGACCCCGGTCGCCGCGCGGACCTCGATCTTCTTCTGTCTGGCGCCGAACAGATTGGCGATATGCCCCGCGACGGAGACGGGCTTGACGAAGGTCTTGGTCAGGCCGCGCAGTTCAAGGATCGGCTGGGTCATCGGCGGTCTCCGACAGGATGCCAGCAACGGAAGGCGCGCCCCGCGCCGGTCTCGGTCAGTTCGGGGGCGGTGCGGCAGGTTTCGGTGGCATGAGCGCAGCGGGCACTGAAGGCGCAGCCCGGCGGCAGGTTCAGCAGCGAAGGCGTCATGCCCGGAATTTGATACAGCCGGTGTCCCCGCGTCTCGCGCGAGGGGACCGAGGCGATCAGCCCCTGCGTATAGGGATGTTGCGGATTGCGGATGACCTCGGCGGTTGTGCCCGTTTCGACCACGCGGCCCGCATACATCACGGCGATGCGGTCGGCGAGACCCGCCACCACCGCCAGATCATGGGTAATCCAGATCAGCGCGGTGCCGGTCTGGCGGCACAGGGCCTTCACCTCATGGATGATCTGTCCCTGGATCGACACATCCAGCGCGGTTGTCGGCTCATCCGCGATGATCAGGCGCGGGCGGTTGATCATCGCAATGGCAATCGCGATCCGCTGGCGCATCCCGCCGGACAGTTCGAACGGATAGGCTTGCAGCCGTTCGTCGGGCGAGGGGATGCCGACGGCGACCAGCACGTCGCGGGCGCGGCGCAACGCCGCCTGCCGACTGATCTTTTCATGGGCCTGAACCGCCTCGATCATCTGGGTGTCGATGCGCAGAACCGGGTTCAACGTCATCGACGGGTCCTGAAAGATCATCGCGATATCCTTGCCGCGCAGGCGGCGGCGCTCGGCCTCGGGCAGGGTCATCAGATCGCGGCCGTCAAAGCCGATGCGCCCGCCTGTGATCCGGCCTGGCGGGTCGATCAGACCAAGGATCGAGAAGCCTGTGATCGACTTGCCCGAACCGGATTCTCCGACAAGGCCCAGGATTTCGCCACGCCTGAGCGTGAGGTCGACCCCGTCCACTGCCTTCACCACGCCAGCGCGGGTGTGGAAGTGCGTCTGAAGGTGCTCGACCGACAGAAGGGGCTGTTCGGCTGCGGTCATTGGGCATTCCTCGGGTTCAGGATGTCGCGCAGATGATCGCCCACCAGATTGATCGCAAGGATCAGCAGGGCCAGCGCCATGCCCGGAAAGAACGAGATCCAGTATTGCCCGGACATCATGAATTCAAAGCCGTTGGCGATCAGCATGCCCAGCGAGGGTTCGGTCACCGGGACGCCGATCCCCAGAAAGGACAGCGTTGCCTCGGCGGCGATGGCATGGGCGAGGTCGATGGTGGCAATCACGATCAGCGGCGGCAGGCAGTTGGGCAGCATGTGGCGAAAGATGATCCGGCGCGACCCCAGGTTGAGACAGCGCGCCGCCAGCACATATTCCCGGTTCCGTTCCACCATCGCCGTGCTGCGGGCCGTGCGGGCGAAATAGGCCCATTGCACGATGACCAGCGCAAGGATCACCTTGTCGACGCCTTGGCCCAGTACCGACAGCAGCACGAGCGCGACAAGAATGGCGGGGAAGGACAGCTGGAGATCGACAATGCGCATCAGCACCGCATCGACCCAGCCCCCGATATAGGCCGCGACCATGCCGATTGTCGTGCCGATCAGCAGTGCCCCCAGCACCGATGTCACGGCGACGATCAGGCTGGTGCGCATGCCGTACAGCATCGCGGACAGTACATCCCGCGCCTGTCCATCGGTGCCCAGCCAGTAGGTCGTGCCGGTGAATTCAGAGACTGATCCGGGGGGAAGCTGGGAATCGAAGATCTCCAGCGCGCCGATGTCATAAGGGTTTTGCGGCGCAACCCATGGGGCCAGTGCTGCAAACCCCAGAAGCAGCAGCAGCGTCCCGAGGCCCAGTACGGCCAGCGGGCTTTCGGCAAAGCGCTGCATCAACAGGCGGCGCGGACTGGCGGTCTTTGCCGCAGGGATCATGGGGGCTGCCATCAGTCGCGCACCTTCTCGCGGGAGCTGGGGTCGATGGCCATGTAAAGCAGGTCCACCACCAGGTTCAGGATGACCAGGAAGAACACCATGATCAGGACGTAGGCCACGACCACGGGGCGATCCAGCGTGATGATGGAATCGATCAGCAGCTTGCCCATGCCGGGCCAGGAAAAGACGGATTCTGTTACGACCGCAAAAGCGATGGCCTGCCCGAATTCCAGCCCGCTGACCGTCAGGATCGGGATCATGATGTTCTTCAGCAGATGAACGCCAAAGATGCGCCGCGCGGGCAGGCCCTTGGCGCGGGCGAATTTGATGTAGTCCATCGGCAACACCTCGCGCGTCGCGGCGCGGGTGACGCGGATCAGCAGCGCGGCCTTGGCAAGGCCGAGCGTCAGGGCAGGCAGTGCCACATGATACCAGCCTTGCAGCGTCAGCAGGCTGAGCTTCAGCGGCCCCACCTCGACCGCCGGCCCCCGCCCCGAGGCGGGCAGCAAGCCCAGCTGCACGGCGAAAACCATGATGAGCATGAGCCCGATCCAGAAGGTCGGCAGGCTGAAGCCGAAGATCGACAGGGCCATGATGGCGCGCGAGGACGGCGCCTCGGGCCGCATCCCGGCAAGCATGCCCAGCGGCACGCCCATGAGCACGGCAAAGCCCATGGCGACGATCACCAGCTCGAATGTGGCGGGCATCCGTTCGAGGATCAGCTGAAGCGCGGGCTGCCCGGTCAGGAAGCTGCGCCCGAAATCGCCCTGCAAGGCATTGCCCATGAAAGACAGGTATTGCACCAGCATGGACCGGTCGAGGCCAAGCGCCTCGCGCACCATCTGGCGTTCCAGATCGGTTGCCTCGGGGCTGACCAGCATCGCGGTCGGATCGCCGATGAGGAAGATGCCGACGAATACCAGAACCGACATCACCAGAAGGACGATGACGGACTGGAGCAGCCGGTTGATGACAAAGACAAGCACGGGGCGGCGGTCCTCAGAAAGAAAGGGGCGGCATCACAGAGCCCGAAAACCCTGTGATGCGGCCAGTCGGGGAGCGTCAGTTTTCCGTCGTCACGAATTGCGGCAGGGTGAACTGGTCGGCGCGCGCCGCATAGGTCAGCCCGCTGCGCAGCGCCCAGGACGGCACTTCGAAATGCAGGGGAAGGATGGCGTAATCTTCCATCGCCAGCGCATCCGCCTGTTCCAGCAGAGCCTTACGGGCCGCGTCGTCCATCGTGCCGCTGGCCTCGTCCAGCAGGCGATCAAGCTCGGGGTTGGAATAACGCCCGCCATTCGCCGTGCCCTGGCCCTTTGCCTTGTCATAAGTCATCAGCTGCGCCGTCAGCGTCGTGCCGATTTCGGCCGTGTTATTGCCCCAGCTGCCCAGATAGGCGCTGTAATCCAGCGCATCACGGTTCTTGAAGTACACCGGGGGTGCGACAGCATCGACGGCGGTGGTAACGCCGATCCGGCTCCACATCGCGGCGACGGTCTGGCTGACGCGGGCATCATTCACATAACGTCCGCTGGGCGAACCGAGGGTAATGGTAAAGCCGTTGCCCCAGCCTGCTTCGGCCAGCAGCGCCCTGGCGCGTTCAGTGTCCGGCCTGGGCGCGTCGACATGCGCCGGGCTGGTGCCGAACATGGTGCCGGTGCCAAGGCTGCCCGCTGCCACCGCCGCACCGCCCATGATGCGCTCGACAATGGCCGCGCGGTCGATGGCCAGTGACAGGGCCTCACGCACGCGCTTGTCCTTCAGCGGGTTCTTGCCCCCGGCGCCCCCGATGCCGGGGCTGTCATCCCGCTCCTGATCCAGCGCGATATAGATGGAGCGCGCAGGCGGGGCCGAAACCACATTGACCGCCTTATTCGCCCTGAAATCCGCGATGCTGGCGGTGGGCAGGTCTTCCATCATGTCGATATCCCCGGCCAGCAGCGCCGCCGCCCGCGCGGCGGGGTTGGTCATCGGGCGCATGACCACGCGGTCCCAGGCCGGGGCAGTGCCCCAATAATGTTCGTTGCGGGCCAGAACGAGGTCAGCCCCCTTCTGCCAGGACACGAAGGTGAACGGGCCAGTGCCGATCAGGCCCTCGCCGCGGTTCATCTCGGTCGTGGTGCGGCCTTCGGGGGCGGGGCCGGAGGCGGCAGTCTTCGACAGGATCGGAATGTTCACGATGTCGACCAGCAGCAGCGGATAGGGCACTGTCGTCGTGATCCGCACGGTTGCATCATCCAGCGCGGTGACAGAGGCGATCTTGCGGGTGAACAGGGTGAAGGCGGTCGGGCTGTTCGGCACCTTGGCGACGCGGTCGAAGGTGAAAACCACATCCGCTGCCGTCAGCGGGCTGCCGTCCGAGAAGGTGACGCCGGGCCGCAGCTTGAAATCCCATTCGGTCGGGCTGGCCAGTGCCCAGCTTTCCGCCAGCAGGGGTTTGACCGCGCCGGTCGAATCTTGCGTGGTCAGGGCCTCGAAGATCGACAGGGCAACCTGCATATTCGGCGACAGCACATGGAACTGCGGGTCCAGCGACGAGGGCTCGGATTTGAGGCCAATGGTCAGATCGTCGGCAAGGGCGGGTCCGCCAAGCGTCAGCCCGGCGAAAGCGGTGGCGGTCAGAAGGCGGTGTCTGGTCAGGCGCATGTCAAATCCTCTTCGCCGCAGGCTCGGGGCCACGCGGGCATCGCTGTTGTCTTGCATTGCTGCGCGCAGTGGGCCTGCCCGGCCTGCGCATGGCCCCGTTTCCCGGTGTACCTGCTGCATTAGCCCGCCGGTGCCGGTTCGGAGCCGTGGCGGGCAGGGGAAATCTGGGTCGGTTCCTGCCGGGATGCAATGAACTTACCCGCCCGCAGCGATGAATATAAGTTATAATGACATGGCCAAAACTTGATGTAATAACGGGATGGCGCCATAAATCATTGTTATTCCGGTCAGAGGATCGCAGGAGGCCATGGATTTCCGGCAGTTGAGAAATCTTGTCTTTGTCGCCCGTTACGCCAGCTTCGGTGTTGCCGCCGACAAGCTGAACGTCACTCAGCCCGCTCTGAGCAAAAGCATCCGCGCGCTGGAACAGGCGACCGGGGTGCGCCTTCTGGACCGTGGGCCATGGGGCGTGCGCCCGACCGCGTTCGGCGAGCGCCTGATCGAATATGCCGAGGCGGTTCTGGCCCTGACCGACGAGGCGCGGGACGAGCTGGATGCGATGCGCGGGGCGCAGCGCGGGCGGCTGCGGGTCGGTGGAATTGCCACAACCTTGCGCACGATCCTGCCGAATGCGGCACGGCGCTTTCTTGCAAGCCACCCCGGCGTGAACCTGACCCTGAACGAAGAGTTGAGCCCCGCCCTGCAACATCAGGTGCTGAACGGAACCATCGACATTGCGCTGATGTCGCGCCCCCGCGACTTTCCCGATGAGGAACTGGAATATCGCGATCTGATCAAGGTGCCTCTGGTGATCGTGGTCGACCGGGCGCATCCTCTCGCCGCTCGTGACAGCCTCCGGCTGGCCGACCTGCGCGACTGGCTGTGGATCATTCCCGCCCGCCCTGACCCGGACCGCACGGCGCTGGATGCGCTTTTCGCCAATGCGCTACTGCCGCTGCCGCAGGCGATCTGCGAGACGACCTCCTCCACCTTTCAGGTGTCGATGCTGGCTGGTTCGCCTTGGCTCAGCTATTTGTCGAACACCAGCGCCTTCGCGCGCGGCGCATCGGCGCAGCTGGTGCCGCTGAAACTGGATGTGCCGCTGTGGACGCGCAGTATTGGCATCGTCTACCGCCGCCGTCCGGCGCATCGCCCGCTCGTCACCAGTTTCATCCGCGAGATGACGGAGGTCTGTGCCGAAATACAGGTCTGACAGTCTGATCCCTGACGGCGTGTCGGGGCGTCATCCTGTTCCCGGCAGAGGTGCTGCAAAAGCAGAAAAATCATACCCGTCCACATGATCCCGAAAGGCCAGTTGAGCGCGGGACGGGTTCTCCCGGCTCGGGAAGATCATCGTCATCTCGTAGGGCGCAGGGGTCCAGCCCGGCAGCAGGCGGACGAGGGCGCCGCTGGCCAGTGCGGGCTGGCAGACATAGGCGGGCAACAACGCGATGCCGCTGCCAAGCAGGGTGGATTGCAGCAGGAACCCCATGGAATCCGAGGAAAACGAGGCCGGTGGTCGCAGGCTGACCTGTTCCGCCCCGTGGAAGATCCAGTCGGGCTGGGTGTCATGGACAAGACAGCGGTGCTGCACAAGCTCGGCGGGATGGCTTGGTGAGGTGCAGGTTGCCAGATAGGCCGGGGCGGCGACCAGCAGCCGCTGGATGGCGGAGATCCGCCGCAGGATCATGTCCTGCCCCTGTGGGACGCCGACACGGAAGGCAAAGTCGATCCGTTCGCGCAGCAGGTCCAGCGGACGGTTGGTGGCGAGCAACTCCACCGTGATGCCCGGATGGCGGCCTGTAAAGCCGTGCAGGAAGCGCGGCATGAAATGGCTGGCGGTGATCTCGGGGCAGGTGATGCGCAACTGGCCTTCCGGTTGCGTCTTGAGATGGCCCATGGCCACGGCGGCGTTCTGCGCCTCTTCCCTGACCCTCCGGCAATAGGCCAGATAGACCTCGCCCGCCGCCGTCAGCGTCACCTGCCGGGTGGATCGGTTCAGAAGGCGCAGGCCCAGCCGGGCCTCAAGCTGGGCAATGCGTTGGCTGACGGTCGATTTCGGGATGCCAAGCCGTTGACCGCCTTGTGTGAAGCTGCCGGTTTCGGCCACCTCGGCCAGAAGGATCATGTCATCCAGACTGTCCACCTTGTCACCCGTAATGTCCGGCTCGTGGAACAGTATCCGGCATGACCGGCAGCCCGCAATGGCCTGTGGATCAGAGCTTCACCAGCTGCTTGCCGAAATTCTCGCCCTTCAGCATGCGAATGAAGGCTTGCGGCGCGGCTTCGATGCCTTCGGCCACATCCTCGCGCGCCTCCAGCAGGCCCTGCTGATACCAGGCGGTCAGATCGCGGCGCGCCTCGGCATAATGTGCCTCGAAGTCATTCAGCAGGAAGCCCTCGATCCGGGCGCGGGTGACCAGAATGCGGCGCAGGAAGCGCGGCCCGATGTCGGGCTGGTCGAACCTGTCGGCAAGCGCCACAGTGCCAACGACGACGATCCGGCCAAAGGTGTTGAGGTTCAGCAGGGCTGCGTCATGCAGCGGGCCTGCGGTATTGTCGAGGAAGACATCGACGCCATCGGGGCAGGCGCGCGCGATGGCGGCGGTCAGGTCGCCCGCTGTCCGGTGGTTGATCCCGGCCAGATAGCCGATGCTCCTGCACCATTCGACCTTGGCATCGGACCCGGCGATGGCGACCGGATTGAACCCCTTGATCCGGGCAATCTGGCCGGCAATCTGACCCAGCGCGCCCGAGGCGGCCGAAATCAGCACCGTCTCGCCTGCCTTGGGGCGGCCGACATTCAGCAAGGCGAAATAGGCGCTGAGGCCCGGCATGCCGAGGCATCCCAGCGAGGTTTGCACAGGCGCGGCATCAGGGTCCAGCCGCATGGCGGTATCCGCCGCCACGGTGGTGTAGGGCTGCCAGCCGAAATCATCGGCCTGAATGATATCGCCCGGGCGAAACAGCGGAGAGTTCGAAGTGATGACCTCGCCCACCCCGCCGCCCTGCATCACCTCGCCGATCTGCTGCCCGGCAGCATAGTTCTTCGCCGGGCTCAGCCTCGCGCGCATGTAGGGGTCCACCGACAGCCAGAGCGTGCGCACCAGAAGCTCGCCGGGTCCGGCAACGGGGGCAGGCCGGTCCTCAAAGCTGAAATCCTCCGGGGCAGGCATGCCGGTCGGGAAGCGTTTGAGGGTCCAGGTGGGGTTTGAGGTCATGGCTTTGTCCTTGGTGTCAGGATGCAGGGGCAGACTAGCCGCCACCGGGGTGGCGAGACAGCCCTTGCTTGCAGACACAGTGTTCAGCCTGGCGAACAGTTGCCCCAATTCCGCGTGGCCCTCCGAGGAGCCTTCGGGCCGGATGATTCGTCAGCTCGGGTTTGCTCTGGGACGTCCGAAAGTGTCCGGCGCGTCGGATTTCTAAAAATGTTAACATTTTCAATATGATGTTTCCCTGCTGTAGCAAAAGTTTCAAAAGTCATCATTTAATTGACATTAGTCAGTTCGGAGATATCTTACAAATGTCGACCATTTGGTGACTTATGGTCGATACCGGGGAGGGGAAGATGGCGGCACTGCTGGAGGTCTCGGACCTCGTGAAAAGCTTTTCAGGCGTTCCGGCGTTGCGGGATGGGCGGTTCCGGCTGGAACCCGGCTCGGTCCATGCGCTGTGCGGCGGCAATGGTGCGGGCAAATCGACCTTTCTGAAGATCGTCATGGGCATCCAGCCACGCGACAGCGGCGTGATCCGGCGCCGCGGGGACGAGGTCAGCTTTTCCAGCCCGGCCGAGGCGCTGGCCAACGGCATCGCCATCGTTGAGCAGGAGCTTTCGCCGGTGCCTGCCATGTCGGTGGCCGAGAACATCTATATGGGGCGCGAGCCGGTGGGCCGTTTTGGCCGTATCGACTTTGCCACCCTCAATCGTCAGACGCAGGATTTGCTGGATGGTTTCGGCTTCTCCATCCGGGCGACCGATCTGATGATGGATCTGACCGTCGCGCAGACCCAGCTGGTCGAGATTGCCAAGGCGCTGAGCTATGATGCCGAGGTCATCATTCTGGACGAGCCGACTTCGGCGCTTGGCGAGGCGGAGGCCGGACATCTGTTCGCCGCGATTGCCACGATGAAGGCGCGGGGCAAGGGGGTGATCTATGTCAGTCACCGCCTGTCGGAAATCTTTTCCATCGCCGACAGCTACACCGTGTTCCGCGATGGCAGCTTCGTCCAGACCGGCGCCATGGCAGAGATCAGCAAGGACCAGTTGATCCAGCTGATCGTCGGCCGCCCGCTGACCGAGGAATTCATCAAGGAAAACACGCCGGGCACGGAAGCCGTGCTGAGCGTCAGCGGTTTGTCGGCGGCGCGCGGAGTGCGCGATATCTCTTTCACCGCGCACCGGGGCGAAATCCTCGGGCTTTATGGCCTGATGGGATCGGGCCGGACAGAGATTTTCGACCGCCTGTTCGGCCTTTGCGCGGAAACCGGCGGGCAGATCGCGGTGGGGGGGCGGCAGGTGCTGCTGCGCTCGCCTGCCGAGGCCATTGCCGCGGGCATCGCCTATGTGACCGAGGATCGCAAGGGCTCGGGCCTCGTGCTGTCGGGCAGCGTGCGCGACAACCTGTGCCTTGCCACGCTGGCGGCGCTGTCCCGCGCGGGTGTGATGCGCGCGGCGCAGGAGGGCGATGCGGCGGCGCGAATGATCGACGAGCTGGGGATCAAGACCGCCAGCGATGCGCTGGGTGTCGGGCATCTGTCCGGCGGCAATCAGCAGAAGGTGGTGTTGGGCAAGTGGTTTCTCACCGCGCCGCGCATCCTTTTGCTGGACGAGCCGACACGCGGCGTCGACGTCGGCGCCAAGCGCGAGATCTATCGCGTGATGTCCGATTTCGCCCGCGCGGGCGGCACCGTGCTGATGGTGTCCTCGGAAACCGACGAAATGCTGGGCATGGCGGATCGGGTCATCGTGCTGAAGGACGGTCGCATGGCCGGAGAACTGGGCCGGGATGCGCTCTCGGCGGAAGGATTGCTGCATCTGGCCGCGTGACGGCAGGCGCAGAGGGAGGACAGGGATATGGAACTCAAGGCAAAGACCCCGGCGGGCGGTGGTCTGTCGGCCGGACAGATCGTGCAGAAATACGGCATCGTCTTCGCGCTGCTTCTGGCCTGTCTGGCTTTGACGCTGATCAACGAGAACTTTCTGACCACGCGTAACGTGCTGAACGTTCTGCGGCAGACCTCGATCAACGGGGTTCTGGCGATTGGCATGACCTTTGTCATCCTGACGCGCGGGATTGATCTGTCGGTCGGTTCGGTTGTGGCGCTGACCGGGGTGGTTTCCGCCTCTTTCGCGACCACATCCTCGGCCGGGTTCATTCCGGGCGCGCCCTGGCCTGCGCTGGTGGCCATCGCCATCGGGCTGCTGGTCGGCATGGGCTGTGGCGGCGTTTCCGGGGTAATCGTGGCGCGGTTCCGCGTGCCGGCCTTCGTGGCGACACTGGGCATGCTGTCGGCGGCGCGCGGGCTGACCCTGCTTTATTCCAGCGGCCGCCCCATCCCGGCGCTGAGCGATTCCTTCCGCTGGATTGGCACCGGCAGCGTTCTGGGCATCCCGGTCCCGATCTTCGTCCTGCTGGGCACCTTTGCCGCTGCGCATTTCGTGCTGACCCAGACTCGGTTCGGTCGCCACATCTATGCCGTGGGCGGAAATCCGCATTCAGCCAAGGTTTCGGGCCTGCCGGTGAACCGCATCCGCTTCATGGTCTATGTGATCTCTGGTGCGCTTGCCGGGCTGGCCGGGATGATCCTTGCCGCGCGCACCGGATCGGCGCTGCCGCAGGCGGGTATCGCCTATGAACTGGACGCCATCGCGGCGGTGGTGATCGGCGGCACAAGCCTTGCGGGCGGGGTGGGGCGGGTGTCCGGCACGCTGATCGGGGCGCTGCTGATCGGCGTGATGAACAACGGGCTCGATCTGATGGGGGTCGAATCCTACTACCAGCAGGTCATCAAGGGCTTCCTGATCGTGGCAGCCGTGATGCTCGACCAATCCAAGAACAAGCAGGACTGACCGTCCTCGACTTGAGGCGCGGGCGAACGGCCCGCCGCCATGACCGCGTGATCCAAATGGGAGGAAGAACGCAAATGACCAAGAAGACGCTGATGCTTGCGACGGCGATGTCGCTGGTGGCCGGTCTGGCCGGGGCGCAGGACAAGCCGAAGATCGGGGCTGCTGTCTACGGGCTCAATGCCGAGTTCATGCAGATCTGGGCCCAGGCGGCCGAGAACCACCCGGCGGTGAAGGAAGGCCTGGTGGAGCTGACCGTATTCGACGGCCGCTATGATGCGCTGGTCCAGCAGGAACAGTTCGAGACGATGATCACCCAGGGCTACAAGGCCATTGTCTTTGTGCCCATCGACATCGAGGCCGGTGCCGCCGCCGTTGATGCCGCCGCTGCGGCAGGCATCCCGGTTTTCGGGTCGAATACCCGCGTGAACAGCGACAAGCTGACGGCCTATGTCGGGTCGGACGACGTGCAGTCGGGCTATATGGAAGCCAAGCATGTGCTCGACAAGATCGGTTGCGAGGGCAATGTCGTGATCATCGAGGGGCCGATTGGTCAGTCGGCGCAGATCCAGCGGCTTGAAGGCAACCAGAAGGCCCTGGCCGAATGCCCTGATGTGAAGGTGATCGAGCAGCAGACCGCGAACTGGAGCCGTGCCGAGGCGCAGACCCTTATGGAAAACTGGCTGACTGCGCATCCGGGTGAGATCGCCGGGATCATCGGCCAGAATGATGAGATGGCACTTGGCGCGATCGAGGCCGTGAAAGCCGCGGGTCTCAAGCCGACCGATTTCGCCATCGCGGGCATCGACGGCGTGACCGACGCGCTGCATGCCGTGAAGGCTGGCGATATGGCCTCGATCCTTCAGGATGGTCATGCGCAGGCGCAGGGTGCCCTGGATCTGGCCATTGCCGCCGTGCTGCCGGATTACAAGCCGATGTCGGAAATCTGGTCGCAATATCCCGACATGCCCTGGGCTGATGGCAAGGCCAAAGAATACAATGTGCCGTGGACGCCGGTGACGGCGGACAACGTGGACGCGCTGCTGGCTACCCGCCAGTAACCGACACGGGCCACAGACCCGAGGGCCGGGCTTCTCGCTCCCGTCCCGGCCCCGGGTGCCTTTCGACAGGGCTGCAATCTCAAGGAACAGAACCATGGTCGCTCCGACTTTCGACTTTTCACTTGCCGGCAAGCTGGCCGTCGTGACCGGCGCGGCCTCGGGCATCGGCGCGGCGATTGCCGAAGCCTTTGCCGCCAAGGGCGCGCGCGTCGCGCTTCTGGACATGAACGGCGAGGCAGCTGCCGCCCGCGCGGCGGACCTGCCGGGGGCTGCGGCCTTTGCCTGCAATGTGACCGATGCGGATAGCGTCGCCGCTGCCGTGGCCAGGGTGCAGACCGAGATGGGCGCCATCGACATTCTGGTGAACAGCGCCGGGATCGTCGATCTTGCCCCGGCCGAGGATTTGGGCACCGTCGCATGGGATCGCACCATCGCAGTGAACCTGACCGGCAGCTTTCTGATGGCGCAGGCAGTGGGCCGGGCGATGATCGCCGCCGGGCGCGGCGGCCGCATCGTCAATCTGGCAAGCCAGGCGGGCTCGGTGGCGATTGACGGCCATGTCGCCTATTGCGCCTCGAAATTCGGGATTATCGGCGTCACCAGAACGCTGGCGCTGGAATGGGGCCGCCACGGCATCACGGTTAACTCCATCTCGCCAACAGTGGTGCTGACCGATCTGGGTCGCAAGGCCTGGGACGGGCCGAAGGGTGAGGCGATGAAAGCGCAGATCCCCGCAGGCCGTTTTGCTGAACCGCATGAAATTGCGGCGGCAGCTGTCTTTCTGGCCTCCGCCGAGGCCGCAATGATCAATGGCGCCGACCTTCTGGTCGATGGCGGCTATACCGTGAAGTGAGACGAACATGCAGAGATTCATTAACAATCCCGACGATCTGGTCGATGAAACCGTCGCCGGTTTCGTGAAGGCGCACCGGGATCTGGTGCATCTGGATGCCGGAAATCCGCGTGTGGTCGTGTCGAATGCCGCGCCGCAACAGGGCCGCGTCGGCATTGTGACCGGCGGGGGCTCCGGCCATGAACCGGCCTTCATCGGCTATGCCGGGCGCAATATGGTCGATGCGGTGGCGGTGGGAGAGCTGTTTTCCTCGCCCACGGCGAAAAGCTTTGCCGATGCGATCAGGGCCGCAGATGGCGGGGCCGGGGTCGCGGTGCTGTATGGCAATTATGCGGGCGACAACATGAATGTGAAAATGGCCGCCCGGATGGTGGCCAGGGAGGGTATTGAGGTCGCTACCGTCGTCGCCAATGATGACGTCTGTTCGGCCCCGCCCGGGGAACGCGCCAAGCGGCGTGGCGTCGCGGGCGAGATTTTCATGTGGAAGATCGGCGGGGCAAAAGCCGCGCAGGGTGCGAGCCTCGCCGAAGTGCAGGCGGCGGCGCAGAAGGCGATTGATGCCTGCCGGTCAGTCGGCGTGGGCCTTGGCCCCTGCACGCTGCCGGGCGTCGGGCACCCGAACTTTCAGATCGAGCCGGGCACGATGGAAGTGGGCATCGGCCATCATGGGGAGCCGGGCACGCGGGTCGAGGCGCTCAAGACGGCCAACGATGTGGCCGATGACATGCTGAAGATCGTGATGGAAGATCACGCCCTGCCCGCAGGGACCGAGCTTGCCGTGCTGGTTTCCGGCCTTGGTGCCACGCCGGTGAACGAGCTTTATGTGCTTTACGACCGGATCGAGGCGGGGCTGACGGCCATGGGCATGGGGATCCACCGGGCGCTGGTCGGCAACTATTTCACTTCGCTCGAAATGGTTGGCGCCACGCTGACCGTGATGGCGCTGGATGCCGAACTGAAGGCGTTGCTTGATCTTGAAACCGCATCTCCGGCACTGTGAGGCTGACATGACCACAATCCAGAATGCAGATCAGGCCACCATCGTCGAGGAACTGGCCGCGGTGATCGTGGCCAACAAGGCCTTCCTGTCGGAAATCGATGGCAAGATCGGCGATGGCGACCATGGGATCAACATGGCCAAGGGATTTGGCCGCGCGGCGGAACGTATCCATGGCAAGGACATGACGCTGGATGCCGCCATGCTGGTGCTGTCCGATGTGCTGATGTCAGAAATCGGCGGCTCAATGGGTCCGCTTTACGGGCTGATGTTCGAGGATATGGCCGGGGCGCTGACAGGTCGGGAGGCGATTGACGCGGCGGCCTTCTCCACCATGCTGAATGCCGGGCTGGAGGGCGTGCGCGGCGTCGGATCGGCCGAGGTGGGGGACAAGACGCTGATGGATACGCTGGTTCCCGCCGTCGCGGCCTTTGACGCAGCGCAGGGGCAGGGTTTTGCCGCAGCGCTTCGGGCTATGGCTGCGGCGGCGGAAACCGGGCGCGACAGTACCATTGATCTGGTGGCGAAGATCGGGCGGGCCAGCCGGCTTGGCGAAAGGTCACGCGGGGTGCTGGATGCGGGGGCGACCTCTTGCTGCATGATCCTCACGACCCTCGCGCAATCGGTACAGCGCAGGCTGGCCTGAGCCAGGAGGCTGCTCCCGCTTCGGCTCTTGCGTCGGGGCGGGGATTGGGGCCAAGTGACCACATGAGCCCGCTGGACGCCAATCAGATTGTTGCCCTTTTTCGTGTGATCGCCCGGCGTCTTGCCGAGGCGCGGTCGGAACTTGGTGTGCTGGACGGTGCTATCGGGGATGCGGACCACGGCAATTCCATGGCCGATGGCTTTGCCGCCGTGGTGCGGGCCAGTGCCGAAGCGGCGGCAGTGGGTTGCGCAGCGGGGGATCTGTTCGCCGTTGCGGGCCGGGCCTTCCTGAATGCCGTTGGGGCCACGACCGGCCCGCTTTATGCCAGCGCCCTGTTGCGGGCGGGGCAGCAATTCGCCGGACGGGCCGAAATCGCGGCAGAGGATGTGCCTGCTCTGGTTTCGGCCTTCGCGGCGGGCATCCGGGATCGGGGCAAGGCCCAGCCGGGTGACAAGACCATGATGGATGTCTGGGCGCCTGCTGCGCGGGCGGCGGAACTGCCGGGCGATCCCCTGACGCGACTGGACCGCGCGCTGCGCGCGGCCGAGGACGGGCGTGATGCGACGCGCGCCATGGTCGCCTCTGTCGGTCGTGCCGCCCGGCTGGGCGAGCGCAGCCTTGGCCACATCGACCCCGGCGCCGCTTCGGCTGTCATCGTCATCGCCGCCCTGCGCGACGGGCTGGCCCGGTATCTGTCCGAGGCACGGCCCTGATGGCGCCGCGTCCGGGCAGCAAATCAGGTGACGGGGATACCGCTTCTGCCATGCCGCTGCGCTATGGCGACGATCCCCTGCTCTGGGCGGCATGGCTTTATTACGAGGAAGGGCTGACCCAGGGCGAGATCGCCGAGAAGATGGGTCTGTCCCGCGCCTCGGTGAATGCCTATCTGGCCGATGCCCGCACGCGCGGCATCGTGAATATCGAGATCGCGCCCGACAAGTTCCGCAGCCTGTCCATCGCGCAGGCGCTGCGCGATCATTTCGGCTTGCAGGATTGTCTGGTGATCCCGACCGAGGGCGGTGACCGTTCGCTGATCGCCCGGCTGGGGGCAGCCGGGGCACAGACCTTGCAGCGCTTCGTCAAATCCGGAGACACGCTGGCCGTGACCTGGGGCCGCACCGTTCTGGCGCTGGCCGAGGCGCTGGACCGTCCGGGGTTGCAGGATGTGCGGGTGGTGCAGGCCACCGGCGGCACCACGGCGAAGATCCCGTGGACACCCGAGGCCTGCGCCTCGCGTCTCGCCGAGGCGCTGAACGCGCGCAGCATCCCGATTTCGGCCCCCGCGACAGTGTCTTCGCCCGAGATCCGCGCCATGCTGATGCAGGAGCCGGTTCTGGCCGAGCAACTGGCCATTCTGGCCGAGGCTGACCGGATCGTGATGGGGATTTCCTCGCTGCGGCCGGAAAGCACGATCCACAGCAGCGGCTTTCTGGATGGCGGCGTGCAACATGCGCATTATCAGGATGCCGTGGGCAGCATCATCGGCCGCTTCATCAACGCGCGCGGCGAGCCGGTGATCGGGCCGATGCATGAACGCACCATCGGCATCGACCTCGACGCCCTGCGCCGCATCCCGCAACGCATCGCGGTCGCAGGCGGTGTGGACAAGCTGCCAGCCATTCTGGCGGCATTGCGCGGGGGCTATGTCAATGTGCTGGTCACCGATATGGTGACCGGGCGCGGGATTCTGACCGCAGAAGGCTACAAGGACACGCCGCGCCGCAGCCCGCCGCCGGTTCAGGCGCCGCTGACCGCGCGCAGCCATGTGAAAAAGCTGATCAACGCGCCGCAGGACGCGGTGGACGAGGCGCTGAAAGGCGCGCTTCTGGCGCATGAGCATCTGATCGCCGCGCTGCCGGGCAGCCCCCGCGCGATCCGTGCGCTGGAAGGCCCGCGTGCGGGCAAGGTGGGCATCGTGATAGGTGGCGGCGCCGGGCATGAGCCGGGGTTCTGGGGCTATGTCGGCCGGGGGCTGGCCGATGCCGCAGCGATTGGTAACCTGTTCGCCTCGCCGCCGCCCGGCCCGATCCTCGCTGCGACACAGGCTGTGGATGGCGGGGCAGGTGTTCTGTATATCTACGGCAACTTTTCCGGCGATGTGATGAACTTCGACATGGCGGCAGAGCTGGCCATGGCCGAGGGAATTGCGGTGCGTGCCGTGGTCACGACCGATGATATCGCCTCCTCCCCGGTAGAGAGCCGCGCGGCGCGGCGCGGGGTGGCGGGCAATGTGTTCATCTTCAAGATCGCCGGGGCGGCAGCCGACCGGATGCTGCCGCTGGAAGCCTGCGACGCGCTTGTGCGGCGGGCCAATGCCCGCACCTACACCATGGGGCTGGCGCTGGAACCGGGCAGCCTGCCGGAAACCCGGCGACCCAGTTTCGAGCTTGGCCCGAACGACATCGAAATCGGCGTCGGCGTACATGGCGAGCCGGGGGTGGTGCGTCAGCCACTGGCCCCTGCGGATGATTGTGCCGACCTGCTTCTGGATCGCATCCTCGCCGAAATGGCCCCGCATGAAGGGGACCGGGTGGCGGTTCTGGTCAATTCGCTGGGTGGCACACCGGCGATGGAGCTTTACATCATTCTGCGCCGGGTGCGGCAGCGACTGAAATCGCGGGGGATCGAGGTCCACAGCAGTCTGGTCGGGCCTTACTACACCTCCCTCGACATGGCGGGCGTGTCGCTGACGCTTCTGCATCTGGATGACGAGCTTGCAGGCCTGCTGGAGGCGCCCTGTCGGTCAGCGGCGCTGGTGGTTCCCTGACGCATCACGCGCCTGTCGCAAACCCTGCTTCTGCGGCCGTTCGGCGGGCTGACTGCGGGTTGCCGGGAATTTTGGCACTCTCCCGCTGCGGGAAACCCTGCTAGCATCCCGTGGGAAGCTGGGCTGCTGCAATGTCGATCCGCGAACTTCTTGATAACCTGCACAATGTCGTGCGCGATCCGCGCGGCGAGACCCGCTATTGGGGTGATCCGGCGCACAGCTTCAACCTGTTGCCAGGCATCGAGCTTGCAGGCCAAATCGTGCCCGCGCTTTATTTCTCGCACTGGCGCATTCTTGCGCCGCCAAACCTGCCCGCCGAAATTGCCGCGCCGGTTGCCGCCGGGCAGGCGATGGTCGATCAGTTGCGGGAGGGACGGCGCGATCCCTGCGGGCTGATCAACGGTCAGCTGCTTGTGATCCGGCCGGAGGCCGAACGCGGCATGGGCATGGTGGTCTTTCTGGACATGCCTTCGCTCGCGCGTTGCCTTGCCGCAGATTTTCCCGACGTGCGCCTGACACCAGCCCTTTTGCAACTGCTTGCAGCGGTTCTTGCAGGTATCCCGATCAAGACCGGCCATCAGGATGACCTGCGATCCGCCGAGACCCGCAAGACACAAGCCCGTGCGTTGCGCGACAGGTTCGGTCTTGCCACGACCGAAGAGGTTGGCCGCATTGTCGGTGCTTTCATCCTGCGCCGGGTCGAGGCCGCGGCGAGCCAGCGTCAGCGCGCCGACAGTCAGGCCTTCCACGCCCATATCGACCGTTTCTACCCTGAGGGCGTGCAATCGCTTGTCCTTCTGGGCCGCGATGGTGAACCGTGCCGCGTTCTGGCGATGGGGCCGGTGGCGGGGCGGCCCGTCATCATGCTGCATCCCCTGATCCTGCCAAGTATCGCCGGTGAGGATATCGAGGAACTGCACAGGCTGAACCTGCGGCTGTACTGGCCGCTGCGGATCGGTCAGCTTGCCCCGCACGACAGGCCCGCATCGGAAGAGGAAACGATCCGCCACGCGCTGCGCGGGATCGACCTTGTGCGTAGTTGTTTTTGCGGGCCGACGGCGACACTGGTCAGCATTGCGGCGGCCTCGAAAATTGCCCTTGCCTATGCCCGGCGGCACCCCGAGCGGGTGAACATGATCTGCACTGCGGCGGCCTGTGTGCTGCGCGGGCGGCCGCAGACCGCGAACCGGCGGCTGGCCAAAAGCATTCTCGACATTCTGGACCGGACGCCCTGGCTGGCAGAGGGTGCCCTGCGGATCGCGACGAGCCACCTGCTGTCAGAGCGCCGGTTCCGCCGCTTCCTTACGGACCAGTTTGCCGAAAATCCGGCGGATGGGGCGATCATCCGCTACGAGCTGGACGAAGTTGCAGGCGGGCACCGTATCAAGGAGGCGATCGAGCTTTCGCTGCATTCAATCCGCAACGATTTCGCCTTCCAGCTTGATCTTGAGTGGGATCAGGCCCGGCATCTGAAAATGCCGCTTCATATCCTGCATGGCGCGCAGGACAGCATCCACCCGCTGCCCATGATCCGCGCGCTGGCTGCCGGATTGCCCGACGCAGAGTTGCATGTCATGCCTGAAACCGGGCAATTGCTGATGGGGCCAAGCCTGCGGCGGATGTTTCGCCTGCTGGCGGGCCTCGTGCCCCGGACCTAGCCGGTTCCCGATGTAACGAGAGTTCCTGATGTTGCGCCGACTTGTCTTTGCCCTGCCTGAGCTTTCGCAAAACCTGATGTTTGCCTCGGTGAATGGCTGGTTTCTGTATTACCTCGTCACCGTGCTCGGGCTTTCGCCTGCACTTGCGGGGGCGGTGTTCCTGATCGGGCGCGTGCTGGATGCGGTGCTGGATGTTCCGGTGGGCTTCCTGTCCGACCGGATGGCGCGCAGGGGCGGGCGGGTGCGGCTGATCGGCGTCTCGCTGCCGCTTGCGGCATGTGCCTTTGTGGTGATGTGGCTGGCCCCGGCGATGGGCACCTCGCATACCGTGGTTTTTCTGGCGGCGACGGCAGGGTTCTCACTGTTTGCCCTGTTCTACACACTGGTTGCCGTGCCGCGCATCGCGCTGTTGCCGGGCTATGCCCGCACGCGGCCCGAACGGATCCGTCAGGTCGCCATCGACATGGTTGTCGCATGGTTTGCGGTCGGGATGGCCTCGGCGGCATTTCCCGCGCTGGTCGGCCAGGCTGCCCGCCATACCGAAGCCCCGCTGACCTGGGGGCTTGCGGCTGCGGTCGTCGCAGTCATCGGACTGGCGTTCTATCTGCCGTTTCTGCTGCGGGTTGATGATAGGATGCTGCATCCGCAGGGTGCGGAAGCCCCCCTGACATTGCGGCAGGGTCTCGCGCGGCTGCGACGGCTGCGGCAGAGGCTGCCATTCGGCCGGTTCTTCCTGCTGGTGCTCGCGCCATTCCTGCTGCAATCCGTACTGCCCTTCTATGTGAGCCTGCATATCGGCCTGCCGGCTGAGCAGCAGTTTCCGGTGCTGGGCGCAGTCTTCGCCACCGCTTTGCTGGCCTTTCCGGTCTGGTCCCGCATCGCGCAGCGTGTCAGCGCCAGAAGCCAGACGCTTGCCGCGCTGGGGATAACGGCTTGCGCTCTGGTGGTGATGCCCTTTCTGCCCGCCGGGCTGTCTGCCCCGATCTTCGCGCTTGCAGTGATCTGCGGTGCGGGCCTGTCCGGTCTGGCGCTTGCGGCCTGGGTGCTGATCCCGCAGACGGTCGACCGGGCGCAGCAGATGGCAGAAGTGCCGGGGGAGGGGCTGACCTCGGCGGCCTTCACCTTCATCAACAAGCTGGCGGCAGGTGGGGCGGCGATGATTAACGGCATCGCGCTGTCGCTTGTTCCGCCCCGCGCCGGGGGTGGTGACAGCCTGATCGGCTGGGCGGCTTCGCTGCCCGCGATGGCCTGCTGCCTGATCGCGGCGGCGCTGCTGTTGCGCGGTGCCCGGTAAAACCGGCCTTCCCGTGGCAGCGCCAGACCGACAATCGCCCGGCTATCCCCCACAGGGGGGAAGCGGGTGGCAGGGATTTGAGTTAAATTCTCAATTAAATCTGTTGGTTGCCATGCTGACCGAGGGCGCATGCCCCGGTGGATCAGGGCGTGCCGTCCCCCTGTGACGTCGCATGTGATTGCGTGCGTCCGGCGATTCCGGAGGAATTTGAATGAGCTTTTACATCCCCGTCTCCATGCGCATTGAATACACACTGGATTCGCGATCAGCTTTTTACAACTACGCAGAGACCTACGATCCTTACAGCTTCAGCGATTCCGGTGACCCGACCGGGGCCTCGCTGAACGAGGCGGCGCAGGATCTGGTGTTCACGGGCAGTGTGGAAGGGCAGGCGTTCGAGTTCATTCTGGTCGAACAACTGCGGCACATGCTTGGCACGCTGAATACCTCGCTCAGCGAGACCTATGCGACCTATTCACATTCTTATTCAAACACCTGGGACATGTGGTACGCCAACGGCGCCATCACGGAATGGTTCGTGGGATACGGCCCGGGAACCAATGCCTACGACACCCTCTTTGGCACGGCAGAGTGGTATCGGAACGACTACGGCAACGTTTCCAGCGGGTCGGACGAGACCTCGCTCGTCTATCAAAGCTGGACCTGGTGGACCGACTCCTTCGAGGTTGACTATGATCTTTATGATGAAGTGGTGAACTTCAATGCGCTGTCCGGGCTGCAATCGCTTGCGATCCTCTATGGTGATCACCCGCTTGCCAGCGGTGGTGAGGACGCCGATGTCGTGGTGCTTTCCGATACCGGCAGGATCCAGGTCAGTTATCAGGGCAATACCCGGATTTACGATCTGGACAGCATCTTCGATGCTGCCGGCGGCAATGACAGCATCACCGGCGGCCTGCGCGAAGATCATATCTCGGGCGGTGAGGGGCATGACACACTGAGCGGCGCGGCGGCTTCCGACAGCCTTTATGGCGGCGGCGGCGCCGATCTTCTGTATGGCGGCCTGGGCGATGATGAATTGCAGGGTGAGGGCGGAAACGACTCCGCCTATGGCGGTGAGGGGCAGGATTACCTGCTTGGAGGTGATGGGGATGACCTGCTGGATGGCGGCGCCGGAGACGATACGCTGGACGGGCAGGGCAGCGGAAATGACACGCTATTCGGCGGTGATGGGAATGACAACCTGTCCGGCCATGACGGCGGCTCGATCTACGGCGGGGCGGGGAACGATACGATCTACGGCACGCTTTATGGCGGCGAACTGGTCGCCGATGGCGGGGCAGGGAGCGACTATTTCGACGTTTCGGCAACTTCCGCCGGTGTCGTCACCCTGTCGGGGGGCGATGGCGATGATACGCTGCTCGTCTGGGCGGATGTTTCCGGCGAGGTCGATCTGGGGGACGGGGCGGATACGCTGAACGTCGATGCGCAGAACGCGATCCGCGTGACGACCGGCGCCGGGAAGGACCGGATCGTGCTTCAGAACTGGTCGGAAGCCGTCGACAACAAACTGGAAATTACCGATTTTCAGGCAGGAACAGGCGGTGATGTGCTGGTGCTGGACCGGCTGTTCGTCGCGGGCCGTGATCCCTTTGCCGAGGGGATGCTTTCCCTCCGCCAGGCGGGGGGCGATGCGGTTCTTTGGCTGGACAGCGACGGGGACGGGGCGGCTGAGGCAGTCAGGCTGGTCACCTTCCGCGACACGGATGCCGCGGCTTTCGCGCCGGGAAATATCTCGCCCTTGTCAGCCTCGCTGGACGATGCGCCCGTTGTGACCCGGCCGCTGGCGAACCGCAGGTTTGCGGAGGACAGCGGCAGGTTCAGCTTCACCCTACCGTCCGACAGTTTCACTGACCCCGAGGGCAAGATGCCCGTCCTTTCGGCAAGGCTGGCAAACGGGCGGGCCCTGCCTGCCTGGTTGAGCTTTGATACCGCGACAGGCAGCTTTACCGGGACACCGCCCGCGAACTTCAACGGCGCTCTTGATATCCGTGTGACGGCAAGCGATGGCCGATGGAAGGTCAGCGATGAATTCAGGCTGGCCATCCTGCCGGTCAACGATGCGCCGACCGGGCGTATCCTGATCGACAAGTCAGTGCATGTCGGCACTGCCGTGCGTGCCGATGTCTCGGCGCTTGCCGATGCTGACGGGCTTGGCGCATTTGCATTTCAATGGTTGCGCGACGGCAAAGCGATCCGCGGTGCAACGGAGGCCGCCTATATTCCGTCGGTGGCGGATATCGGGGCTAGACTGTCTGTCCGCGTGCGCTACGAGGATGGTGATGGCACGCGCGAAACCATCACCTCTGCCGCTACAGCGCGCGTTCCGCTGGAACCGCTGGTGGGAACATCCGCAAAGGACACGCTGACCGGATCGCATCGGAATGACACGATCCGGGGGGGCGGTGGCAATGACACGCTTGATGGCCGGGCCGGAAGCGACAAGCTGTTCGGCGGTTCGGGCGGCGACGAGCTGAAAGGCGGAACCGGGGCCGACACGCTTGATGGCGGCAGCGGCAACGACAGGCTGTTCGGCGGCTCGGGCCAGGATCTGCTGCGCGGCGGGGCAGGGGCCGATACGCTGGACGGCGGCGGTGGAGCGGACAGAATGGCCGGAGGCAGCGGAAACGATACCTATATCGTGAATGCGACGGGCGATCTTATCAGCGAGGCGCGGCGGGGCGGCGTGGATCATGTGCGGACCTCGGTTGATCTGACGCTTGCCGCAAATGTGGAAAATCTGACGATGACCGGAAAGGCCGATCTGACGGCCGTCGGCAACGGCTCCGCGAACCTGATGACCGGCAACAGCGGCCGCAACACGCTGAATGGCGCGCGCGGCAACGATACGCTGGATGGCGGTGGTGGCAATGACCGGCTGACCGGAGGGCAGGGCAATGACCTTCTGAAAGGTAGCACCGGGGCCGACACGCTGGATGGTGGCTCTGGACGCGATGTGCTGACAGGTGGCAGCGGGGCGGATGTCTTTGTTTTCGCCGCAGGCTCGGGGCGCGATGTCATCACCGATTTCCGCAAGTCTGCCGACATGATCCAGCTGCGTGACCTGGGTGTATCCTCGTTCAGCGAGGTGCGGGCCCTTGCCACTCGGGTTGACGGCGACGTGGTGATCCGGTTCGGCGAGGGCGATACCCTGATCCTCCGCGACACCACGATCCAGGCGCTGTCCGAGGCGATGATCTTCGTCTGACCGTCAACCGGCGGACGCCCCCCTGATCTTGCGCGGCCCGGCTGAATGCCGGGAGCCGCCGGGGCCAAGAAGGCCCCGGCGGCAGTTGCGCAGGCCGCACTCCTGCGCGGTGGTCAGTTGCCCCGCATCACGCGCGGCACCGGCCAGCCGGTCAGGCGCTCGCGCCCGGTTTCGATGGTGACACGGCCGTCATTCAGTTCGGCCACTTTCAGGCCCTGGGCAGTGACGGTTCCGGCGAGTTTGATCGTGATCAGCATGTCGGTCTCTTTCGTTTCGGGGGCCGGGCGATGCGCGGCAAAACGAGGGGAAATGGGCAGAAGCCCCAGCGGGATGGCAGGAAAGGCCATGGTCATCGGCGTGCCAGCGGGTCAAGCGGTTCGATAAGTGCTTCCCAGACCGCAGGGTCGCGCCCCTCCAGCAACTCTGCTGCGGCTTCGGCCGGACGGCGCGAGAACAGGGTCAGCGGCCTCCCGTTGATCCGGTGCAGGGCGCCGGTGCGCCGGTCGACCAGACGCACGGCACAGGTGCGCAGATCGCCTTGCATCTTGTGCATCGACACGGGCTGCGCATGGGCGGCAAATACGGTCATCTTGCGATCTCCTTTGCTTGGGGCGGCGGGCTGCCGCCGTTGCTCATTAATAACGACATACTTGATCGAGTATTTCCAGAGAAAATTCACGTTCATTTTTGTCGTGTATATGGAATTTTCCTGCTGCGGGCGCTCTTCTGGCTGAAGGCCCATTCTTTAAGATAAAAGAATCAATATCTTGTGAGTGATCTGAGTGCCACAAAAAATCACGATCAAATATATAGACATTTCTTCAAACCCTGCCATGCTGGAGATGTTGGCCCGGAAGTTCATCGCAGCTCATCCCGTCAGGAGGACCAAAGATGGAGGCACTTGATCTGATCGACCGCAAGATCGTGGCCGAACTCATGCGCGACGCCACACTGCCTCTGGCCCAGATCGGCGAGAAGGTCGGCCTGTCGCAGACGCCGTGCTGGAAGCGTATCCAGCGGCTTCAGGAAAGTGGCGTGCTGACTGCAAGGGTGGCCATGGCCGATCCGGCCAAGCTGGGCTTTGGCCTGACCATCTTCGTCGGGATCGAGGCGCCGGATCATGGCGCAGACTGGCGTGCGGCCTTCACCCGGGCAGTGGCGAGCCTGCCCGAGATCATGGAAGTCTATCGTATGGCGGGCGAGATGGATTACCTGCTGCGCATCGCGGTACCGGACATGACGGCGTTCGACACGCTGTACAAACGGCTGACCGATGCGGTGCCGATCAGGAATGTCACCTCGCATTTCGCGATGGAACGGATGAAGTTCACCACCGCCTATCCGGTGGATACCCGCAGCCGCTGAGAAGGATTTTTCCTGCAAGGGGGGAGTCTTTGGAAACAAAATCACGACAAGATTGATAGATTTATCTGGTGCAACCCGAGGAAAGGAGCCCGCCATGACCATGACCAAGACGCTGATCGTGCCCGGCCTTGATGGCTCACCCGCGCCGCACTGGCAGCATTGGTGGGCGCAGACCGATCCCCATGCGCAGATGGTAGATCTGTCCTTCCCGCATCATCCCTCGCCCGAGGTCTGGGAGTTTGAGCTTGCGGGCGCAATCCTGCAACATCCCGATACGGTGCTTGTCGGTCATTCGCTTGGTGCGGTGCTGATCGCGCGGCTGCTGACGAAATGGCCGCATCTGCGCGTGTCGGCGGCCTTGCTGGTGGCCCCGGCGGAGACGGCGGGAAATGATCACATCGGCCATTTTGGCGCCATTCCAGAGCAATCGCTGGATCTGCCTGCAATTGTCGTGGGCAGTCGCAATGACCCGTGGATGTCGTTCGAACGCGCCAGCGCGCTGGCTGGGGTGTGGGGGGCGCAACTGGTTGATCTGGGCGACGCCGGTCATGTGAATGTCGCCTCGGGCTATGGGCCCTGGCCGCAGGGGAAAGCCCTGGCCGCCATGCTGCGCCCGGAGCCGCTCGCTTCTGCGCCGAGGCGGATGGCGCATAAGGAGGGCGGGCTCTGGCTGTGACCTTCAGCCACGGACCGGCATGCTGCCTGCCGTGGCCGCGCGAAACGGTTCGCTCTGCACAATGTGCGGCAGATCACGGGTTCGGGGCGGCTGCTCCGGGCATTTGACATCCCCATGCGGCCGGATCGGCAAGGTCCGGTCGCATGAGTATGAGCATCGGGTGTCCCGCAAAACGTCCCGGCGAAAGATCCCGGTTGACAGAAGGTTGCAGTGAAGGTTAAACGTTTAACGAATGAAGTTAAACGTTTTGCCAAGCGAGGCGCCGTGTCAAGAATCACCATCAAGGATGTGGCGGCACAGGCGGGCGTGTCGATCGCAACGGTTTCCAATGCGTTCAGCGGGCGGAAATCCGTCAGCCCCGATATCATCCAGCGGGTCGAGGACGCCGCCCGCGCGCTTGGCTATCAGAAGAACATCGCCGCCTCGCAGTTGCGGTCGGGCAGGGTGCGGGTGGTGGGCGTGCTGGTGCCCAGCCTCGCGGATACATTCTTCGCCTCGCTGGTGTCGCATCTTGAGGAACTGGCCGAGGCTGACGGCTTTCAGGTGCTGGTCGCCACCTCGCGCGATGATGCCCGCCACGAAAGGGCGCAGCTCGACGCGCTGCTGGGGTGGAAGCCTTCGGGCCTGATCGCAGTGCCCTGCACCAACCAGATCCCCGAAAATCTGCGCCGCGAATTTCCGGGCCTGCCAATGGTTCTGGTCGACCGTATCGGTGAGGACGACCTGCCGGTCGACACCGTGACAGTGGATAACCATACCGCCGGGCGCGAGGCGGCCGAGCATGTGCTGGATCTGGGGCACCGGGATATCCTGATCGCGGCCTCTGTCGCGGCCCTGCGTCCGATTGCCGAGCGTATCCGTGGCATCAGCGGAGCCTGCCATCACCACGCAGGCCAGCCGCCCCGGATCATCGAGCTTGGTCCCGAAGTGGAAACCGGGGCGGCCCGGCTGGAGGCATGGCTGGCCCGGAACAGCCATCCGACAGCGGTGATCGCCATGACCAACGTGACCACACTCGCGGTTCTGACCGCCTTTGCACAGCGCGGAATCGACATTCCGGGGGCGGTCTCGCTGGTGGGATTTGACGACTACGCCTGGATGACGGCCCGCAAGGTGCCGCTCTCTGCCGTACGCCAGCCGATCCGCGACATCGCGGCTGCGGCCTGGACCAGGCTGATGGAAAGAATGGACGGTTCCGAGGAAGCACCGGCCCGGATCGTGCTGGAGGCGCCGCTGCAACGCCGCGATTCCGTGGGGGCGGTTCCGGCCTGACCGGACCGGCCGACCGAAGGAGAGACCGGCCTCGCGCCGGTCGGGGAGATATGCCGTGAGGAAGACCACGTTTCTGGGGGTAATACCCCTGCTTGCGCCCGTGCAGCTGTTGCTGCTGTGCGTCGTGATCCTGCCAGCGCTCTATGTCGTCTGGCTGAGCTTTCATCTGTCGAGCTTCGGTCAGGCACCGGAATTCGTCGGGTGGCAGAATTATCTGCGCGTCCTGTCGGACCCGGCGTTCCGCAGTGCAATGTGGAACACGGTGATCATCGTGGTGGTCGCGGTGCATCTGGAAATGCTTGTCGCGCTGGGGATGGCGCTGCTGTTCAACAGCGGGGTGAAGTTCCGCCGCTTCCTGCTGGTTGCCGTTCTGGCGCCCTATGCGGTGTCCGAGGTGGTCGCGGTCGCGATGTGGCGCTTTCTGTTCGATCTGGACATCGGCCCGGTCACGCTTGCCTTGCAGGCGCTGGGTCTGCCCGTGCTCGAATGGTCCTACGAGCCCAGCCATGCGATGATCATGATCATCCTGCTGACCATCTGGATGCATCTGCCCTTCACCTTCGTCATCCTCTATGCGGCCCGGCTGGCCATGCCTGCCGACCTGTACGAGGCGGCGCGGATCGACGGCGCCACGCGGCTGCAATGCTTCTGGAGGGTGACGCTGCCGCTGATGGGCCCGGCGATCATCGTGGCGCTGCTGTTCCGCTATATCTTTGCGTTCCGCATGTTTTCCGAAGTCTGGCTGCTGACCGGGGGTGGACCGGCCCGCTCGACCGAAGTGGTGGCGGTTTATCTGTACCAGGAGGCGTTCAGCTACAACGCTTTCGGCACCGCCTCGGCCACGGCCCTGCTGATGGTGATCGCCTCGCTGGTGCTGGCATCCGGTTATATCTGGCTCTTGCGTCGGCAGGTGAAGAATGCGCGCTGAATCCCTTCTCGTTCCGATTGGCAAGACGCTGGCCGTGGCCGCGATCCTTGTCTGGTCGCTGTTCCCGATCGTCTTCATCGTCGCCTCGTCGGTGAAGCCGGGACAGGACATCTTCGCCGTGCCGCCGCAATGGGTTTTCGAGCCGACCTTGCAGCATTACGCGACGCTCTGGGTGCAATGGGGGGTATTCTTCCGCGGGCTCTGGAATTCGCTCCTCATCACCATCGGGGCGACGGTGCTGGCCGTCGTGGCCTCGACCTGCGCGGGCTATGCCTTTTCGCGCCATGCCGCGCGCTGGCTGGACCTGTCGGTCGTCGGGTTGATCGCGGTGCGTCTGATCCCGCCCATCGTGGTGACGCTGCCGCTGTTTCCCATCGTGAACCGTCTGGGGCTGGCCGACACCCATCTGGTGCTGATCGTGCTTTACGCGACCTTCTTCGTTTCGCTGGGCACGGTGCTGATGCGCACCTTCATCGACCAGATCCCCCGCGATCTGGACGAGGCGGCGGCCATCGATGGTGCATCGCGACTTACAATCCTGTGGCGGGTGATCGTGCCGCTGGCGGCGCCCGGTATCCTTGCGGTGGCGGTTTTCGTGATCGTCTTCGCCTGGAACGAATTCCTGTTCGCTTTCATCTTCACCGGGACCAATGCCAAGACCGCGCCGCTCGTGATTTCCGAGATGATCGGCTCGATCGACGGGGTGGACTGGGGCGTGCTGTTCGCGGCCTCGACCGTCCAGCTCGCGCCGGTTCTGGCCTTCGTGATCCTGATGAACCGCTACCTCGTGGCCGGGCTGACCGCCGGTGCCACCAAAGGCTGATCCATGTTTCTGGGAGGAGACACCATGACAAGACCAATGCAGATGAACCGCCGTGGATTTCTGGCCAGCGCGACCGGCACGCTGGCGCTGCTGGCCGCAGCCCCGGCCCTTGCGGCGGGCAAGGTGCTGAACATCCTCAGCCACCGCGTGCACCAGGCCGTTCTGGGCGAGGGGGAGGGCGATCTGATGGCGGGCTGGAAGGCTGCCAATGACGCCGATCTGGCCTTCACCACCTTCGATTCCAACCCGCTGATGGACCGGCTGTTCCGCGAGGCGAGCCTGCCGGAAACCGAATTCGGCGTGGGCTACATGGTCGATAACCGTCCCACCTCGGACATCGCGCGCCTGTTCGAGCCGCTGGACGGCTGGCAGGAAAAAGACCCGATCGCCGATTTCGCGGATCTGGCCCCCGGTCTGATCAAAGGCATGACCATCGACGGCAAGCTGATCGGCATTCCGGTGCGCACGGCGACGCAGGCGCTGTTCTACAACGAAGATCTGCTGGAACAGGCGGGCTTCACCGCACCGCCCGCCACGCTGGAGGAGTTGGTCGCGCAGGCGCAGAAGATTTCGGCCGACAAGATCGCGACCGGCATGGTGCTGGCCTCGGATCTGGCGGTCTTCCCGGTGATGTTTGCCCGTGCTTTCGGTGGCGATTTCCTCACGCAGGATTTCAGGCTGCTGCCCGATCCCGCCGCGATGGAACAGGCACTGACGGTGCTTGCGGGAATGTTCGCCGACGGCTCATTGCCACGCAGTTATGCCACCACCAAGAATGACGATCAGGTCACCTGGATGCAGCAGGGGCGTGCAGCCTTCACCGTGCTGCCCTTTGCCCGTGCGGCGCAGCTCAACAATCCTGAGCAATCCAAATTCCCCGGCCGCATCAAGGCGGTGGGCTTCCCGGTGACGGGGGGACTGGTCGGCAAGACTCCGATGGCGGCGGTGGTGGAGGCCTGGGCCATGGTGATCCCGGCCAATGCCAGGGACAAGGATCTGGCCTGGAGCTACATCAGGCAGGTTTCCTCACCAGAAACCACGCTGGGCATGGCGCTGAACGGCAATGGCGCGGCGCGGGTCTCGACCTTCTCGGACCCCAGGCTGATCGAGAAGAACCCGCTGGCCGCCATTGAGGCTGAGGCGCTGGCCAATGCGCGCGGTGCCTTCCCGCCCTTCCCCGAAGCCGCCCGCGCGCAGGCGCTGTTCCTTGAGGAAGTCCAGCTTGCCGTCATGGGTCGCAAGACCCCGGCCGAGGCGGTGGCCGCGATCTCCGAACGGGTGGCACCGCTGCTGCCCTGACCCTCAGGCTTCGGGCGGGGCTGTCATGGCCCCGCCGTCCTTCCCCTTTTCCGAATTCCACGATCAGGATCTGCGAAACATGGCACAGACTGCCACCATCCACGAACCCGCCCGCGAAATCCCCGTCAGCGCGGACTATGATGTGCTTGTCGTCGGCGGCGGCCCGGCGGGGCTGACTTCGGCGCTGGCAGCGGCGGAAAGCGGTCTGCGGGTCGGTCTGCTGGAAAGCCGCAGCTTCGTCGGCGGCAACATGACCATCGGCCTGCCGGTGCTGGGCTTCCTTGGGCAGAAGGGCAACCAGATCATCGAGGGGCTGCCACAGAAATTCATCGACCGGCTGAAGGCGCGCGAGGCGGCCTCGGAACACCGGGCCTGCCCGCTGCATATGGGCATCACACTGGTGGAACCCGAGGCCGTCAAGACCGTGGGCCTTGAGATGCTGACCGAAGCCGGGGTGGATGTGGTGTTCTACACCTTCGTTGCGGGCGTGGTGATGGATGAGGACGGCCACACGATCCGGGGCGTCATCACCGAAAGCAAATCGGGGCGCAGCGCCGTGATGGCCCGCGTCGTGATCGACTGTACCGGCGATGCAGATGTGGCCCACCGCGCCGGGGTCGTGACCGAAAAGGGCAATGAACATGGCGGGATGCAGCCGCCAACGCTGATGTTCTGTCTGTCGGACGTGGATACCGACAAGCTGCGCATGGCCATCGCCAATGCCCCGAAAGAGGCGCGCACCTATCTGACCGATTTCATTCCGGCTGATTACTTCGGCCAGAACCATCAGTTCATCGTGGTGGGTCTGCGCGAGTTGATGGCGAAGGCCAGGCAGGAGCGCGCTCTTGATATTCCGAACGAGCGCACGATCATCATCACCGGGCTGAAGAAAGGCGAGGCCTGGATCAACATGACCCGCGTCGCGGGCACCGATGGCACCGATGCCCGCTCGTTGTCCAATGGCGAGATCGTGGCCCGGCGGCAGATCGACGATATCGTGGAATATCTGGTCAACTATGTTCCGGGGTTCGAGAAGGCGCATTTTACCAAGACCGCGCCTTTCCTCGGCATTCGCGAAACCCGGCGCATCGTCGGGCGCTATGTCATGAACGAACAGGATGTTCTGGGGTGCCGGCATTTCGAGGATGCGATTGCCGTTGCCTCCTACCCCATCGACATTCACCGCCCCGGCGACGAAGGCTGTACCCTGATCTGGTGCGGGGATTGCTATGACATCCCCTATCGCTCGCTTCTGCCGCAGCGGGTGGAAAACCTGATCGTGGCCGGGCGCGCGATTTCCACCACGCATGAGGCGATGGGTGCGATCCGTGTGATGGCGACCTGCATGGCGATGGGCGAGGCTGCGGGTCGCGCCGCCGCGCTGGCGATCCGGCAGGATATCCGGCCACATGAGGTGGATATTCATGCCCTGCGCCGCGACTTGCTGACCCACGGTGCCTATCTGCGCGGCCTGATGGGCGAGCGGCTGACCCCCGAAACCGAGGCGGTCGCCATTCCCGGCTGATCCGCCGACAAAGGGCCCCGCAGGCCGGGGCCCGTCACCTGCCTAACAACGGAGGACACCATGGCCGATCTGCGGCTTACAGGTGTGAAGAAGGATTACGGCGGACATTCCGTCATCAAGGGCGTGGATCTGGAAATCCGCGACGGCGAGTTTGTCGTTTTCGTGGGACCTTCCGGGTGCGGCAAGTCCACGCTGCTGCGGATGATTGCGGGGCTTGAGGAGATTTCGGACGGGACGCTCGACATCGGTGGCAAGCGCGCCAATGACCTGTCACCACGCGACCGGGGCATTGCCATGGTCTTCCAGTCCTATGCGCTTTATCCGCATCTGACGGTGGCCGAAAACATGGGCTTCGGACTGTCGCTGCGCAAGACGCCGCGCGCCGAAGCCACCGCCCGCGTTGCCCGCGCCGCCGAGATCCTGCAAATCACACATCTTCTGGACCGCAAGCCCAGCCAGCTTTCCGGGGGCCAGCGCCAGCGGGTCGCCATCGGCCGTGCCATCGTGCGCGAACCTTCGGTCTTCCTGTTCGACGAGCCGCTGTCGAACCTCGACGCGGCGCTGCGCATGGACATGCGGATGGAGATTGCCAGGCTGCACCGCGATCTGGGCGCGACGATGATCTATGTGACCCATGATCAGGTCGAGGCGATGACGCTGGCGGACAGGATCGTCGTTCTGAACGGCGGGATCGTGCAGCAGGTCGGCCGCCCGATCGACCTGTTCCGCGACCCTTGCAACGCCTTTGTCGCGGGCTTCATCGGCAGTCCACGGATGAACTTTCTGCCGGTGACGGTTGACAGTCTCAATGGTGGTATGGCGCAGGTCTCTGCCGCCGGGGTCGGGCCGGTGGTGGTGGCCGCCGGGCGCATCACCATGCCCGGCCCGGCCATTCTGGGCATTCGTCCGCAGGCGTTGAAACCGGATCAGGCCGCAGACCGCCGCCCCCTGCACGGCCATGTTGTCCTGCTGGAGCGGATGGGCACGGAAACCGTGGTCAATCTGCGCCTCCATAGCGGCCAGTCGGTTCTGGCCGTCGTGCCCGGCGACCTGGAACTGCAACCGGGGCAGGACATCACCTTTTCCTTCGCCCCCGCCGATGCCCGCCTGTTTCCGGCGAGCGACCTGCCGGATCAGCCCGGCACCCCCCATTGAGATAAAGCGACATGGCACAGACACTGAACGGAAAGACAGCGGCAATCACCGGGGCCGCCTCGGGGATCGGGCTGGAATGTGCGCGGCATCTGGTGGGGGCCGGGGTGCGAACCTTCCTCATCGACCGTGATGCCGCTGCGCTGGACCGGGCGGTAGCCGAACTCGGGCCTGCGGCCCTTCCGCTGGTCGTCGATCTGCTGGACCCCGAAAGCGTGGCCGGGATGATGCCCGCCATTCTGGATCGGGCATCGGGGCTGGACATCTTCCACGCCAATGCCGGGGCCTATGTCGGCGGCGCGGTGGCCGGGGGCGATCCCGCTGTCTGGGACCGGGTGCTGAACCTGAACGTCAACGCGGCCTTCCGGTCGGTTCATGCGGTTCTGGGCCATATGGTGCAACGCGGTTCCGGCGATATCATCATGACCTCGTCAGTGGCGGGCGTCGTACCAGTGATCTGGGAGCCGATCTACACCGCCTCCAAATTCGCGGTGCAGGCTTTCGTTCACACTGTCCGGCGGCAGGTGATGGGGCAGGGCATCCGTGTGGGCGCGGTGTTGCCCGGCCCGGTGGTGACGCCCCTGATTGACGACTGGCCGCGCGAGAAGCTGGAGCAGGCCCTGGCCGAAGGCAGCCTGATGCAGCCCGCCGAAGTGGCGGAGGCGGTGATGTTCATGCTGACCCGCGACCCGAATGTCACGATCCGCGATCTGGTGATCGTGCCCCGCAATCTTGACCTGTAAGGAGGCTGCGATGACCCCGGCCTGTTACATCGGCGTCGATGTCGGAACCGGCAGTGCGCGGGCCGGTGTCTTTGACGCAAGCGGACAGCTGCTTGCGACCGCCAGCCACCCGCTGAAGATCTGGCGCCCCAGGCCGCATCATGTGGAACAATCCTCGGCGGATATCTGGGCAGCGGTGTGTCAGGCCACGCGCAGTGCGCTGGCGCTGTCGGGCCGGTCGCCGCAGGCTGTGCGTGGCATCGGCTTTGACGCGACCTGCTCGCTGGTCGTCCTTGGCCCTGAAGGCTGTCCCCTGCCAGTGAATGACGCAGGCGAGGCGGACCGCAATGTGATCGTCTGGATGGACCACCGCGCCGATGCGCAGGCCGGGCGGATCAACGCAACCCGCCAGCGGGTGCTTGACCATGTGGGCGGGCGAATCTCACCCGAGATGGAGACGCCGAAGCTTCTGTGGCTGAAAGAGCATCTGCCCGACACCTATGCCGGGGCGGCGCATTTCATGGATCTGACGGATTTCCTGACGTGGAAAGCCACCGGCAGCCTGTGGCGATCCACCTGCACGGTGGCCTGCAAATGGACCTATTTGGCGCATGAGCAGGCATGGGATGCCTCCTATTTCCGGGCCATCGGCCTCGCGGATCTGGCGGAGGCGGGTTTTGCCCGCATCGGGCCGGAGATCCGCCCGCCCGGCACCGCCATTCCCGGCGCGCTGCAGGCCGCAGCCGCGGCGGAGCTTGGGCTTCCGGCCGGGGTGGCCGTGGGCATGGGGCTGATCGACGCCCATGCCGGGGCGGTGGGCACGCTGGGGGCGCAGGGCCTGCCGGGCGATCTGGCTCAGCGCATGGCCTATGTCTTTGGCACCTCGGCCTGCACGCTGAACGTTTCGGCTGAGCCGGCGTTCGTGCCGGGCGTCTGGGGGCCTTACTTCTCGGCACTGGTGCCCGGTCTCTGGCTGAACGAAGGTGGGCAATCTGCGGCAGGGGCGGCGATAGATCATCTGGTGCGACTGCATCCGCTGGCCCCGGAGGCAACGCGGCAGGCCGAAGCCACCGGGCACGGCCTTGTCGGCTGGATCGAGGCACAGGCCGCGCGCGCACTGGCGGACCGGCCACTTGCCGGTCTGCTGGATGATCTGCATGTGGTTCCGGAATTTCTTGGCAACCGCGCGCCTTTCGCCGATCCGGGCGCCCGCGCCATTATCGCGGGCCTCGGGCTGGAGGAAGACGAGAACAGCCTGATCGCGCTTTACCTCGCCGGGATCTGCGCCATCGGCTACGGGCTTCGCCAGATCGTCGCCGCGCTGAAGGCGGGCGGCGCCGATCTGCAAACCGTGGTGATCAGCGGCGGCGCGGGGCGCAGTGCGCTGGTGCGGCGGTTGCTGGCCGATGCCAGCGGCACCGCCATCGCGGTTTGCGCGACGGAAGAGCCGGTCCTGCTGGGCGCGGCGATGACTGCCGCGATTGCAGATGGCGCCCGGCCCGACCTGCCGACCGCCATGGCCGCGATGTCGGTGGCGGAGGAGACGATCACGCCGGACCCGGCCTGCCGCGCCCTGCACGACAGACGTTTCGCCTCCTATGAAAAGCTGCAGGCCCTGTTCCGCGAACTCCGCCAGCCCTGACCGTGCCACTACCCGGCGGCGCCGTGAAGGCAGAGGAAGCACATCTCGGTTCCTGCCTTCACCTTGCCGCTGGCAAAGATCACCGCCCCGTCATGCGGCGCGGTGATCGGGCTGCCGTCCGCACGCTGACCGATCACCTCGCCCGCGCGGACCGGCTCGCCGGTGACGAAGCTGCGCAACAGACGGTCGTCATCGCTTTCGGCAAAGATCGCATCGCCGATCTGGAGGATCTGCGGCGGGGGCGGCGGCGGGCCTGCTTCGGCCATGATCATGTCAAGTGCCGCCAGACCGCGTGCGATCACGTCATAGGCCACACCGACCGAGGCCGGGTCCTTGTGCGAACCGCATTCCACCGTGATCGCCGCCCCGCCGACAAACCGCATGAATTCGGTGGTGCCGACGGCGTGAGCGATGTCCTGCGCCCGGCCCTGCTGCGCCAGCGCCTTCAGATGGGCGGGCATCCAGCCCTGCACCGCGAAGGGCAGACCCAGCGCGCGGATCAGGCGGCGTTCCTCGTCCGGGCGGGCATGGGGTTCCAGCGCGCCGCCCGGCGCATCGGGGCCAAACAGCGCAAAGGCGGGCCCTTCCGACCCGAAGGAATGCAGGTCGATCAGCACGTCATGGGCGCGCAGCAGCGGACACAGCACATTCGCCACCCGGTCCTCGTTCACCTGCGGCACCGGATAGTCGCGGAGGTTGCGGTTCAGGTTCCGCTCGCCCTCGCGCTGGTCAAGCCGATAGGCCAGGGCATTGACCACCGGCACGAAGGTCACCGAGCCGCACAGCAGCTTGCGGCGCCCGCTGCGGAACTCGGCGATCATCCGGGCAATAGCCTTCGGCCCGCAGACCTCGTTGCCATGGACGGCGCCGGTCACGATGACGCGCGGGCCGGGCCGCAGGCTGTGGAAGCTGACGCTTTCCAGACTGTCGGGCAGGGCAAGCGGCCCTGCCGTCTGATCGGGCGCGGCGATGTCGATGATCATGCCGGGCCGCAGGCGGCGCGCAAGGTTCAGCAACTGGTCATGCGGCACGGCGACACAACCGGCGGTGCCCGTCATCTCGGGGCGGGCGGCATGCAGGAAGATCGCGCTGCCCCCGGCCGCGCGCGGCACCGCATCGTTCCAGCCCAGCGGGATGAAGATGTCGAACAACTTCGGCGCGCGGTCGGGCGGCGGCTCGTTATGGCTGCGGGCGCGCATCCGGTTGTAATCGGGGCTGGCCGGGTTCTCGATCCAGTCATAGCTGTCTGGCTTGGGCTTGAACGGAAAGGCCATTTCGGCCATTTCGGCGTCGGCAAAGACGCCCGGCTCGTAGTACCCGTAGCGCAGGGCAAAGCGCCCTGCCGGGGTGGCGCCATCGCCCTCGCGTTTCAGCGCCGGATCGACGATGCCCGACCGGCCGACGGCACAGGGCACGGACCAGTCACCGATGGTCAGCGTGCCACGATGCGGGGCGGCAGGATCATCCCCCGCGCGCACCGTGATGATCAGATCCGGCCCGATTTCGGGAATGGGGGCGGCAAAAAGCTCAGACATTGGGGTTTCCGGTTTGCAGCAGATGACAGCGCGCCCGATGATCGGCGCTGATGCGGGTGAATTCGGGGCCGTCCCCGCTGCGGCAGCGGGGCATGGCCAGCGGACAACGCGGGTGAAAGGCGCAGCCTTCCGGCGGGCTGAGCGGGCTGGGAATTTCCCCCCCCAGCCGGGCGGGCGCCCGGTCTCGGTGCATCGGATCGGGGATCGCGGAGATCAGTGCGCGCGTGTAGGGATGGGCGGGGGCGGTGAAAATCTCGCGCCAGCCGCCTTCCTCGACGATCCGGCCCAGATACATGACAGCAATCCGGTCGCTCATGTGTTCGACCACGCCCAGATCATGCGAGATGAGCAACAGCGCAATGCCCAGCCTGTCCTTCAGCTCCAGCAGAAGGTTGATGATCTGCGCCCGGATCGAGACGTCCAGCGCTGAAACGGGTTCGTCGCAGATCACCAGTTTCGGCCGCAGGATCAGCGCGCGTGCGATGCACAGCCGCTGGCGCTGGCCGCCGGAAAATTCGTGCGGGTAGCGGCTGGCGACTTCCGGCGCCATGCCGACCAGCGACAGCATCTCGGCCACACGGGCCTCACGCTCGGCCCGGTCGGTCATACCATGCAGACGCAGCGGACCGGACAGGATCTCGCGGATGGTCTGGCGCGGGTTGAGCGACGACATCGGGTCCTGAAACACCATCTGCGCCGACCGCGCCAGCGCCATGGCCGGAACCCGCGCATTGCCGGTGATCTCGTGCCCGTCCAGCCGGATCACGCCTTCGGTGGCGGGCACCAGACCCAGCAGCGCCTGCGCGATGGAGGATTTGCCGCAGCCACTTTCCCCCACCAGACCAAGGCACTGGCCCGTGTGCAACGTCAGATCGACCCCATCCACCGCCTTGACGGCAAGTGGCTTGCCGCGCCAGCCGTGCCGCACCGGATAATGCACCCTGAGGCCCTGTACCGACAGCAGGGGTTCGGCTTCGGGGATCATTGCAGCCTCAGACATGATGCAGACACCGGACCCGGCCCCCCTTGTTCAGATCGGTCATCGAAACGGGCGCCGCACGGCATTCAGGGGTGACGCGGCCACAGCGTGGCGCAAAGCGGCAGCCCTGCGGGAAATCGCGGATCGCAGGCACCACGCCCCCGATCTCTGTCAGCCGTTCCTGCCCGCGCTCCAGCCGACGCCCCAGCCGGGGCAGGGCATCGACCAGCCCGCGGGTATAGGGATGGGCCGGGGCGGTGAAGATATCCCCTGCACTGCGCTGTTCGACGATCTGGCCCGCATACATCACCGCCACACGGTTGCAGATGCGCGCCACCAGCCCGAGGTCGTGCGAAATCATCATCACCGCCGTGCCCCGCGCGCGGCAGAGGTCCAGCACCAGTTCGACGATCTCGGCCTGAATGGTGACATCCAGCGCGGTGGTCGGCTCGTCTGCGATCAGCAGCGCCGGATCGCAGGCCAGCGCAATGGCAATCATCACCCGTTGCCGCATCCCGCCAGAAAGCTGATGCGGATAGGCCCTGATGCGCCGTTCGGGGCTGGAGACCTGCACCTGTTCCAACGCCTCGATGGCTTTCATCCGGGCGGCACGGGCGGTCAGACCGCGATGCAGCACGAACATCTCGCCGATCTGGTCGCCCACCGTCATCAGCGGGTTGAGCGCCGTCATCGGCTCCTGAAAGATCATCGACACCTTGTTGCCGCGCAGATGGCGCATCTCGCGTGTGGGAAGGGTAGACAAATCACGACCCTCCAGCAAAATTTGCCCGCCGCTGATCGCCATGGGCGCCTTCAGAAGCCCGGCCAGAGCCAGTGCGCAAAGACTCTTGCCGCAGCCGGATTCGCCGACAAGGCCAAAAACCTCGCCCCGGTTGATGCTGAAATTCACGCCCTCGACCGCTGCGACGGGCGTGGGACCGTCACACAGGCTGATTGCAAGATCGCGGACGTCCAGAACCGTTTCGGTCATTTGCGGCCCTTTCCATGCGGGTCCAGCAGGTCGCGCAGACCGTCGCCCAGAAGGTTGAATCCCAGAACGGCGGCAAACAGCGCCAGCCCCGGAAAGATGGCGACCCAGGGCGCGACCATCAGTTGCTCTCGCGCCGAGGAGAGCATGCCGCCCCAGCTCGGGTTCGGGGGCACCACGCCAAGGCCCAGAAAGGACAGCGATGCCTCCGCCATGATGGCGGAACCGACACCCATGGTGGCCACCACGATCAGCGGGCCCGCGATATTGGGCAGCAGTTCGCGGAACATCACATGCAGCGGGCCGAAGCCCATCGTGCGGGCCGATTGCACATAGTTCAGCGACTTCTGCGTCAGCACCTGCGCACGCGAAATCCGGCAGCTATAGGCCCAGTCGGTCATGCCAAGCGCGATCAGCAGACTCAGAAGCCCCGGCCCGAGGATCGCCATGAGCGCCAGCGCAAAAACAATGGTCGGGATCGACAGCATGAGGTTGGTCAGGCCCTGCACCATCTCGTCCCACCAGCCGCCGATATAGCCGGCCGACAGACCCAGCGAGACGCCGATGGCAGTGTTCATCACCTGCACCGCCAGACCGATGAACAGTGAAATCCGCGCACCATAGACCATGCGGGAAAAGATATCGCGGCCCTGCTCGTCGGTGCCCAGCCAGAACTGGGCGCCGGGCGGCTCTTCGGCATACATCAGATTGGCCGAGGTGATGGGGTCATAAGGGGCGATCAGCGGGGCAAAGATTGCCAGCACCGCGATCAGCAGGATGATCCCGCCACCGACGTAAAGGTTGGCTCCGGCTTTCATGGTGCCTCCTCAGCGGTAGCGGATGCGCGGATCGACCACCAGATAGGCAAGGTCGACCAGCGTGTTGATCAGAAGGAAGAACAGCACGATCACCAGAATGGCCCCCTGAACCGCAGGCAGATCCCGCAGCCCGACCGAATCGATCAGCAGCGAGCCGACGCCCGGCCAGGCAAACAGCTTTTCGATGACGACCGACCCACCCAGCATCGAGCCGAATTGCAGCCCGATCGTGGTCAGCACCAGCACGAAGGCATTCCGCGCCAGATGGCGCAGCACAAGCCGCCGCTCTGACATGCCCTTGGAGCGGGCGGTGCGGATGAAATCGGCGTTCAGAGTCTCCAGCACGGCGGCGCGGGTGGTGCGGGCCAGAAGCGCCATGGGCGCGATGCCCAGCGTGATGGCGGGCAGGATCAGGTGACGTAGCCCGCCCGAGCCATAGCCGAAGGTCGGCAGCCAGTGCAGCTTCAGCGAGAACAGATACATCAGCACCAGCCCCGCCCAGAAGGCCGGGATGGAGAGGCCCGATACCGCCAGCGACATGGTGGCGGTGTCGAGCCAGGTTCCTCGGCGCATCGCGGCAAAGAACCCCAGCGGCAGTCCGATGCAGACCGCGAACAGGATCGCGCCGCACGCCAGCCGGAACGACGCCCAGATCCGCCCCGCCAGCATGTCGGCCACCGGGCGCTTGGTGGCGTAGGAGATGCCCAGATCGCCCTGCGCCAGCCCCGCCATGTAGCGGCCAAAGCGTTGCGGCAGCGGATCGTTCAGACCCAGCTCGGTCTCGATCCGCTCCAGTACCTCGGCAGAGACATCGCGCTTGTCGGCCTGAAGCGACGAGGCATAGGTGCCCGGAATCACGCTGAACAGCAGGAAGACAAGGGTGATGACGACAAAGACAGTCAGCGCGGCCTGAACAAGCCGTCTGAGCAGGACATTCAGCATGGCGGACCCACGGGCTAGGAAAAGCGGATCGGGGGGCGGTCAGCCGCCCCCCGGCAGGCAGATCAGCGCGAAGGCGCGTTCTCGTCCAGCCAGACCTGATCGACCTCGATGATCGCGGCCTCGGTCACATTGGCATCGACGCCATGCACCCAGGGCTGCGTCGCCAGCACAGCCTTGTTGTAGTTGTGGAACCAGACCGGCGCCTGTTCGAAGATATAGGCATCGGCTTTCTTCACCAGCTCAATCCGCTTGGCCGGATCGACCGTCGCCATGGCCTCGTCCAGCATCGCGTCATAGGCCGCATCCTTGAAGCCCGCCCGGTTGGTCGAACGCGGGCGGCGACTGTCAAAGCTGCGCAGCGCCGAAATCGGGTCCGGCCCGGTGCCGTTGGAGCGGAACCACGCGGGGGCCTCGCCCTTGTTGATCGCCTCGACCAGCACGCCGGCCTCGACCACCTTGGGGGTCACGGTGATGCCCACGGCGGCAAGGAAGGGGGTCATGGCCTGCAACACGCCCAGCGACGAGGTGGCATCGGTCACCCAGGCTTCAAAGCTGACGCCATCGGCCAGCCCGGCCTCGGCCAGCAGTGCCCTGGCCTTTTCGGGATCAAAGGCATAGGGCTTGCGGTCGGGATCAAAGCCCGAAGACGGCGTAGGCAACCAGCCCACCGCCTTGAACGCCTTGTTCTTCAACAGCTTTTCGATGATGATGTCGCGATCCACCGCATAGTTGATCGCCTGCCGCACCCGAACATCGTCAAAGGGTTTCATGTCGAGGTTCATACCCATGTGGCGGGTGAACATCTCGGCAATCTCGATCAGACCCTTCGACAGGTCCGGGTCTTGCGCATACATCACATAGCCGTTTTCCGACAGAACGGTCGCGTCGACCTCGCCCGCGCGGAAAGCCACATCCAGCGCCGAATAATCGTCGGTGATGGTGAATTCGATGGCATCGGCATAGGGCTTGCCGGGTTTGAAATACTTGTCGAACTTCTTGCCCGAGATGCGCGAACCCTCGATATGTTCAACGAAGGTGAAGGGGCCGCAGCCGACCGGGTTCGACAGGAGGGTGCCGCTTTCCACCGCCTCGCGCGGCAGGATCGCCGTGACCGCCTCGAACAGCAGATAGCCGGGATCGGCGAAGCTTTCGAAGGTGATCGAAAAAGTCATGTCGTCGATCTTCGCCAGACCCGCCACATGATCGGCCTTGCCGTCCAGATAGTCCTGCGCGCCAAGGATGTTTTGCAGGTTGGAAATGGCCGAGAGGCTGCTGCCCGGCGCAAGGATGCGCGAATAGGACCAGATCACGTCATCGGCAACCATCTGGCGGCCGTTGTGGAAAAAGATGTTGTCGAGCAGCTTGTAGGTGAAGGTCTTGCCATCCTCGCTGACCTTCACCTCGGAGGCCAGTTCCAGCACGACCGAATTGGTCGCCGAATCCCAGTTGTACAGCGAGCGGTGGAAGGCCTTCGACACCGCCATGTCCTGCGATTCATAGGTGGCATGCGGGTCAAGGCTTTGCAGCGCCGAACCGAAGGGCGCCACCATCTGCAACTTGCCGCCCGGGCGCGGCGTGCCCGCGTCCTGCGCGCGGGCGGCGAAGGGGGCAAGGCCGGTGGCGGCAGCCGCAGTGCTGGCAAGCATGGCGGCCAGCATGCGGCGGCGGCTCAGGATCAGGGATGCGGGCGAATGGGTCATGGTCAGCTTCCTGTTGTGTATCTTGCTTGTTGTCTTTGAAGGGTCAGCCAAAGGCTTCGGCGATGAAGGCGCGGGCGAAGGCGGGCAGGGTGCCCGGATGGGCGGCGGCGGCGGGGCCTTCCGTCATCACCGCCAGCGTGGCCGAACGGCCATCGGGGGCAGAAATCGCCGCCACATCATGCCGCGTCCACGAGGTATGCCCTGCTTTGGACCAGACGCGAAACCCATCGGGAATGCCGCCGGTCAGGTAACCGGCAATCTGGTCACCCTCGGGGTCCGGGGCTGCGCTGCGCTGCCAGTCGCGCGACAGATGCCCGGCCATCCAGTCACGCCCGGGCAAGGCACCGCGCAACATTTCATGCAGCATCGCGGCGCAGGCGCGGGCGGAAAGCTGGTTGCCGGGCCGCACCTGACGCGCCTGACGGGCGCGGCCATAGGGGCTGTCCTCATAGGTCGAATGAATCAGCTGGATGCCCGCCAGCGCCGGAAGGCCCAGCCCCTCCAGCCAGTCCTGCACCTGATGGCGGGCAGTCACCCATTCCTCCAGTGCGGCGGGGTCCAGAACCGGGCCATCGAAAGCGCCTGTCAGACGACCCAGCAAATAGGTGGTCGCATCGTTCGAGGATATGCCGATCATCGCTTTGGTGGCCCGATGATCCTCGTCATCCAGCGCAAGGCGGCCCCCGGCCTCGAAAGCGGCAAGCGCGGCCAGATAGAACATCTTGCAGACCGAGGCCGGATAGATCTGTGCATCGCCGCGATGCTCCCAGACAGGTTGCGCGGCGAAGGGGCCGGGATCGGCCTCGACCAGCGGTCGGTCGTTCAGCACGGCACAAACTGCCACCTGCCCGGCCCCGAAGGCCCCCCCGGCTTCGCGCAACAGGGCGTCCAGCCCGGCTTGCGCGGCGCGGTTCAGGCGAAAGGTGCTGGCTTCGGCTGGCATGGTCACAAGATGCGTTCCCGGCTGAAAGGACGACGAGATCCTGACGGAATGCTAAGCGGCGGGTGGCGGCGGGGGATATAGAAAAGGCTATGGAAGTTCATTCATTATGGATATAAATGGCGGCGATGATCGGAGGCCCCCGTGAAACCAGAACTGAACCTGCGGCAGGTCGACGTGTTCCGCGCCATCGTGAAGTTCGGCACCGTCACGGCCGCCGCCGCTGCGCTGGGATCGTCGCAGCCCACCCTGACGCGCGAGGTGTTGCGGCTGGAAGCCTCGGTCGGTTTCCAGTTGTTCGAACGTCGCCGGCAGCGGCTGCACCCGACGGCTCGGGCGCTGAAGCTCTATCACGCCATCGAAGAAGCTTATTCCGGCCTCGACAAGATCAATGCCTCGCTGCACCGGATGCGCGCCGCCTCTGGCGAGATTCTGCAGGTCTCGACCCTGCCGACCTTCGCGCAAAGCCTGCTGCCCGAGGCGGTGGCGCGGCTGCACCGCGAGGCGCCGGGCCTGACCATTGAGATCGACAATGGCGATCCGCGCAACCAGTCGCCCATTTCGGGGTTCAACTTCGACATTGGCCTGATCGAAGGAGAATATGATGACCCCACGACCGAGGTGATCCCTTTGGGACTGTTTCGCCAGGTCTGCCTGATCCCTGCCGGGCATCCCCTGGCCAGTGGCACGGGGCCGCTGCGCCTTCAGGATTTCGAGGATCAGGCCTTTGTCTCGCTGGGACCGAAAGATCCCTACCGGCTGATCCTCGACCGGCTGTTCGACGAGGCAGGAGTGACCCGGCGCCTGCCGGTCACCATGCAATCGGCCAACGGCGCCTGCGAGATGGTGCGCAGCGGCATCGGGGTCAGCATCCTCAACCCCATGACCGCACTCGGCTATCTGGGGGATCGGGTTGTGCTGCGCGCGTTTGCGCAGGCACCGGGCTTTGTGGTTTCGGCCCTGCATCCGGTGGACCGGCCGTGGGTCGATACCGCCGGGCGGCTGGCCGGGCATCTGAAGGCGATCTGCGCTGAGGCACAGCAGCGTCTGGAAGCGCTGCACCTGATCTGAACGGGCTAGTGGCCAGTGACCAGACCTGCCCCGGTCTGCGCCTCCAGAAGCGCCATGCGGTTGCGCGCATGATCGAGGATCGGCCCCGCGACCCGTTCGGGAAAGCCGACCGGCATGGTATCTGCGACCCGTTCGATGGCGGGAAGGCCCGCCGCCACAAGATCGGCGAACGCCCGGCGCCGCAGTTCTGGCGGGACCCGTGCGCGCGCAGCCGTTTCGTCGAAATGCCGGGGCTGGATCTGATCCAGCCGGTAGTGCCGCCTGCGCCCGACAGACATGGCCAGCCGCAACTCGCGGTGACGGAAGGCGCCGGACCCCATGGCAGGGGCGGCGCTGAGAATGTCGTAAAGCGGGGTCATCCGAAACCCGCCCGGCCCGAGGAAGACCGAATAGTTCTTGGCGTGTCCGTCGATGGCCGCCAGCAACCAGTTCACGATCTGGGCTTTCAGAAACAGTAGCTGATCGCCCGCCCGTTCGGCCGAACCTTCCAGCAGATGCAGAGCGTCCTGCATTCCCGGACCGCCATGCTCCTGATATTTCTGTGCTGATTCAAGCCCCTGAGCCTGAAGGAAATCTTCTTGCGGCAGGCGCAGGATGCCACCACGCGGACGGGGCGTGCGGTCAAAGCGGGTGACGACCAGAACCGTCTGATCCTCGAAGCTTTCGATCCGCGCCTCGTTTACCGGCAGGCCAAACGCGGCGGCAAGACGCAGGCACAGCCATTCATTCTCGACACTGTCGGTCATGTCGATCCCGTGCGGCACGATCCCCATGCGCCGTTTGAAGATATGGGTGGTGGGCGTCAGCCCGACGGGTTTCAGCCAGCGGCCCTCCTGCCACAGAAAGGCGGTCTTTTCCTGTGCCCCGGCCAGCGAGATGCGGAAGGACTCATCCGCGTGCAGGCCCAGCGGTGCGGTCGCAAGCTCGCGCAGCGTGGCTGCGATTTGCGCCTCGTCCTGCGGCAGCCCTTCAATGCGGAAGGGATCGCCCGGATCGCTGCCCTGCGGCAGGAACTGCATCGCGCCGATGCAATCCCGCCCGATGGTGGCCAGCAGATCATGCGGGCGGTCGCTGCGCGCGGCGGTCCGTTCCGCGATACGGCGGCGCAGATCGGCATTGTCGGGCAGCAGGTTTTCAAACACCGCGCTGACATGTGCCCCTGACTGATTGCCCGCCATCAGCGGCAACTGGCGCGAGATCGGGAAGGCAAATTCCCATGCCAGCCAGTCGGCGTCATAGGCAAAGCTCACCCCGCCCGCGGGGGTATAGCGGTATTCTCCGGCCAGCCGTCCGTTGATGCGAACATCCAGCCGCCGCGTGACCGGCGGGCGCCCCATCAGAAGATATCCGTGATGGAGGGGGCAGGCGCGACCTTGCCCGCCTCGCCCAGCACAAGGTCCAGCCCGAGGGCGGAAATCAGCGCGAAAAGGGTCGATACCTTGGGTTCATGCGTGCCATTCTCGATCCGCGACACATGCTTTGCCGCAAGCCCGGCGCGCTGGCCAAGCTCTTCCTGGGTCAGCCCCAGCGCACGGCGGCGGCTGCGCAGCGCCTGCGTCAGGCTGGTTGCGTCACGAAGGATCTGGGTCTGCATGGCTCCGCCCCGCAAGGTGATGAGAACGTAGATTTTCAGAAATACCCCAAAAACATCACTATTGCAAGAAACCCCGAAAACATCACCTTTCGGGCAGGGGTTGCCGTGGCAAGCGCACCGCGGCCTGAAAGCCCGAAAGCGTGCCCGGACGTGGCGAGGTCAGGACCAGCGCGCTGCCAGCGCGATCCGCGATGGCAGCCACGATGGCGAGCCCCAGCCCGCTGCCATCACCATTGGCCCCTGCGCGTTCGAACCGGGTTGTCAGGCAGCCCAATACCTCCTCCGGCACTACTGGCCCGTCATTGGCAACGGTCAACACACCGTCCGGGGTCAGCGCCACGCTGACCGGGGCGGTATCAGATCCGTGCCGCAGGGCATTTTCGACAAGGTTGCGGCACAGGATGCCGAAAGCATCGGGGTCAAGGTCCGACAGCACCGGCGTTTCGGGCAGCGTCAGGACAATGCGGCCGGGCGCGGCGGTGCGGCCCAGAGCCTCGACCATGACACGGGCAACCGGCCGCAGATCAGCAGCGTGATCCAGCCGCAGCCGCCCGCCTTCGGCCCGCGCAAGCTGCATCAGCCGCTCTGACAGCCGCGTCAGGCGTTTCAGCGTGGCTTCGATCTGCCCCGCCCGGTCGCGTGCCGCTGCATCGGCAGTCTCGGACCGCAGGCGCTGAACCTGCGCGATGGCCCCGGCCAGCGGGGTACGCAGCTCATGCGCTGCATTGGCGGCAAAGCTGCGCTCGGCCTCGAAGGCCGCGCGCAGCCGGTCCAGCAGATGATTGAGCGTGGTGGCCAGCGGGTTGATCTCGGACGGCAGATCCGTCGCGGGCACCGCCGAAAGGTCACGGGCGCTCCGCGCCTCCAGCCGGCTGCGGAACCGGCGCAGCGGTGCGAGGCTGAAACGCACCGCCAGCACAATCGCCGCCAGCGCAGCGGGCAGCAGGATGAACAGCGGCAGCGCAAGCCCGAGCTGGATCTCGCGCGCTACCTCGGCCCGATAGGCCAGAGGCTCGGCCACCGTGATCCGGACCGTGCCCTGAAGCGCCGCATCACTGTACAGCCGATGCGTAGCGGTATCGTGGAACCCCGTCCCTTCGTAGGGCGGAAAGACCGCCGGGTCGGCGGCATGGGATTGCAGCAGGATACGCCCTTCGGCATCCCGCACGACATAGGTGAAAAATTCGTCATGCTCGCGGATCGGCGCAAGGTGCTGCGTCACGCCTTCATCCTCGCGCCCGACGATATCGGTCACCGCCAGCGGCAGGATGCGCTCGGCGGTTTCGCGCAGGGCGCTGTCGAACACCTCGTCCATCTCACCGCGCAGAATGACCGCCGTGATGGTGGCGGCCAGCAGCCACAACAGGGTCAGCACCAGACCGACCGACAGACCGAGCCGGGCCTGAAGGCTGCGCGGCAATCTCATGGCTTGCCCAGCCGGTAACCCATGCCGCGCTCGGTCTCAATCACCGTGGCGCCCAGCTTCTTGCGCAGGCGGCTGACATGAACCTCGATCGTGTTGCTTTCGATCTCGGCATCGAAGGCATACAGCTTTTCTTCCAGCTGCGCCTTGGACAGAAGCTGACCGGGGCGGGCCAGCAGGGCCTCGAACAGTGCCCATTCGCGGGCGGTCAGCGCGACGGTCTTGCCATCCCGCAGCACACTTCGCGCGGCAAGGTCGATCTCCAGCGCGCCATGGCTGATGATCGGGTTGGGATTGCCGGAATAGCGCCGCGCCACAGATCCGATCCGCGCCGAAAGCTCGGCAAGGTCGAAAGGTTTCACCAGATAGTCGTCGGCCCCGGCATTCAGCCCCTCGATCCGGTCTGACACCTGATCAAGCGCAGTGAGAATGATGACCGGCGTCACATCGCCCCGCGCCCGCATCGCGCGCAGAAAGACGATCCCGCGCCCATCGGGCAACATGAGGTCAAGCAGAACCAGATCATAGGCCGTGCCGCGCAGGGCATCACCCGCCGCGTCAAGCCGCGTCACCCAGTCAACCGACTGGCCATCCGCCGCGATCTGGTCGCGCACCGCCGCGCCCAGAACCGTGTCATCCTCGATCAGCAGCAGCCGCATTTGTCGTTCCGTTCCTCTTGCACCGCCCCTTCCTGACCGGGCAGACTGACACAAAGCTGACGTTTCCGCGCAGGGGGCTTCAGGCTCCTGTCAGCTTCGCCGGGCATGACAGTCCACGGTTGGCCGTGACGAGGAGTTTGGCCCATGAAGAAGACATTGACAATTCTTGGCTTTCTCGTCGCATTCCCGGCTGGCGTTGCCCAGGCGGGGCGGGATTGCCATGTGCCGATGGCGGACTGGCACCCCCGTGATGCCGTGGCGCGGCTGGCGGTCGAAAAGGGCTGGACGGTGCGCCGCATCAAGATCGACGACGGCTGTTACGAGATCAAGGGCCGCGACGCGGCGGGCCGCCAGATCGAGGTGACGGTTGATCCCGCCACGCTTGAGGTGATCGAACTGGAGTACGAGGACGGCGATCATGCCTCTCACAGGCAGAAAGGGCCCGACGAGGACTGACCGGCAGGTGCAAGATCAGGCAGGATGCGCCCTGGCCGCCGCTGCATGTTCGGCGATCCCTTCCTCCTGTCCGTCGGTGAAGCTGGCAACGGTCAGGGGCTGGGCCATATCCGGGAAATGATATACCGCATTCACGCTGAACGGCCCGCCGCCGGTATGGCCGATCACCCGCCCGGCAGCCCCCCAGCTTCCGCTCATCACGCCAAGGCCATAGCCGCACTCTGTCCAGGGCCGGCCCGGCAGGGCGCCGCCAAGCGGTTGACACTGGCACATCTGCGCCAGCATCTCTGGCCCGAGCAGCCGCCCCGCGAACAGACCATGCAACAGCCGTGCGGCATCTGCGGCGGTTCCCGTCAGGCACCCATGATAAACCCAGCCCGGATGATAACTTTGTGCGCCACCCCACAAAACTCGGCCGAACTGCTGGCGCGAGCTTGCCAGCGCGATGCTGCCCAACCCCAGCGGATCACAGATCAACAGCTTGATATTCTGCGCAAAAGACCAACCCGAGGCTTGCTCTGTCAGATCGCGGACCAGCAGATAGCCGACGTTGGAATAGGCCCAGCCTGCACCTGGCCCGAACAGACGACCCTGTGCCATCGCCACCTCTAACAGCCGGGTTGCGGGCCATGGCTCCTCGTTCCGGGCAACCGCCTCGCGGTATGCGGGCAATGCACCGTAGTCCGGCAGACCGGAGGTATGGTTCAACAGCTGACGCAGCGAGAAGTCGTACCCGGCGAGGGGCATATCCAGCGACAGCAGGCCCTGTTCCACCATTCGCAGCGCGCAGATCGCCAGAGCCGTTTTGGTAAAGCTCCAGTAGGGGAAAATCTCTGAACCGGCCACAGAAGGGCTGTCGAAGCCGTGATCGGTTATCCGATGGGTGAAGATGCGACGAGGCGGCGTCATCCTTGCCTTCTATCACATGCCGGGTGTCCCCGGAACGATCTTCCCCTTCCCCTGCCTGACGGCAAGCTGAAGCAGGAAACGCCACGCCGTCAGGTAACGCTCAGGTCGGGCCCCCAGTTTGCACGGAGCAAACGAAAGGAGACCCCTGACATGACAAAGACCCTGGCGCTTCTTGTCGCCTCCACCGCGCTGAGTGTCACCATCGGTGCCCCGGTCCGGGCGGCCACACCGACCCCCACGACGCCGGTGCAGCAGCCTCTGGCCACCCGCATCTCCGACAGCGCGCAGGCGCTCCCCCTCGTGCTTGTCAGCGGGGACGACGACGAGGACCACGAGGATGATGACTGCGACGACGATGATCGCACATGCGGGGCGCAGGGTGCCAATCCCGCCCCGGCAGGCAGCGCGGCCCCGCCGAAGAACGGGCTGTTCGGCAGTGGCACCCCGCCCAAGGCGCAGATGAACTGACCCTTCCCCGGATCTCTCAAAGGACTCCCACACATGAAATCCCTTCTTGCAACGCTGGCCCTGACCACGGCGCTTACGCTGCCCGGTCTCGCACTGGCGAAACCCGTCACGCTGAGCACCACGCTGAACGCCTATGGCGGCGAAGGTGCCTATCTTGCCTATTACGTCACAGATGCCTCGGGCGCCTATGTCGGCAGTCTGTGGATGGCGGGCGGCAAGTCGAAATATTACGAACATCTGGGCGACTGGTATCGCGCGACCGGCGGCGATACGGCGCAGGTGAACGGCATCACCGGCGCCAGCGTGGGCTCAGGTCGCAAGCTGGATGTCACGCTGGATCTGGCCGATGCGCTGTTTGATGCGGGCTACACGCTGCATATCGACGCGGCGGTGGAGGATATGCGCGACAGCCCCAATGAAATCGCGGTTCCGCTGACCACCAATGGTGCCGGCAAGGCGGTGCAGGGGCGACGCTACATCGCCAGCTTCCAGTACGACATGTAAGAGGCAGGGCCATGATCCGCGCATTCCATCGCTGGCCGGGTCTTCTGGCCCTGGCTCTGGTCACACTTCTCGCGCTCAGTGGCGCCGCGCTTTCCGTCTTTCCGGCAGCAGAGCAGCTTGCCGCGCCGCAGGCCACCGCCGATCTGTCGGTCGCCACGCTCGCGGGCCGCGTTCAGGCGGCCTATCCGGGGGTCGAGCAGATCCGCCGCGCGCCGTCAGGGCGGATCACGGCCTATTGGTTCGATCAGGGCACGCCGGGCGCCGCCGTGATCGACCCGGCAACCGGGCAGGGGGTAGCCTCGGCCGATCCCGGCCAGGTCCAGCGCTGGCTGACGGGCCTGCACAGGTCGCTGTTCCTCGGGGATGGCGGTCGCCTTGCCATGGCGGCGGGGGCTGCGGCGATGCTGGTGCTGTCGCTGTCGGGCCTGGCGCTGGTGGCGCGGCGCACCGGCGGGCTGCGGCACTGGTTCACCCGCCTGCGCGGCCCGCTGGCCGGGCGGCTGCATGTCGAGATCGCCCGGATCGCGGTGGCCGGTCTTCTGCTGTCGTCTGTCACGGCGCTGTGGATGGCAGCCTCTACCTTCGGTTTGCTGCCCGAGACCGGCGGCGCGCCCGCCTTTCCTGCGGCGGTGAGCGGCCAGACCGGCATCGCGCCCGCTCAGATCGTCACGCTGACCCAGACGCCTGTCAGCACCTTGCGGGAACTGAGCTTTCCCTACCCCGGTGACGCGACGGATGCCTTCACCCTGAAGACGGATCGGGGCACCGGATATCTGGATCAGGGAACCGGCGCGCTGCTGGCCTGGGCCGATCTGACCGCCGGGCAGCGGATGACCGAAACCATTTACATGCTGCACACCGGGCAGGGGGCAGCACTGCTGGGGCTGATGCTGGGGCTGATGGCGCTTGGCGTTCCGGTGATGGCGGGCACGGGGGTTGCAATCTGGCTGTCCGCGCGGCGCGGGCGCCCCCGCATCCGTGACAACCAGCCCGCGTCGCAGGCTGAAACAATCCTGCTGGTCGGCAGCGAAGCCGGCAGCACCTGGGGTTTTGCCGCGACGTTGCATGAAGCGCTGACCCGTGCAGGCCAGACGGTGCATGTCGGCCCGATGTCGGATTTCGCGCCGGAAACCTATGGTCGCGCCCGGCGCATCCTTCTGTTCGCCGCTACCTATGGCGACGGCGCGGCGCCCGCTTCGGCCGCCGGATTTCTGGACCGGCTGGAACGTGCCACGCCTCTGCCTGAAATCCCGATGGCTGTTCTGGGCTTTGGCGACCGCAGCTTTCCCGCCTATTGCGCCTTTGCAACGGCCGTCACCTCCGCAGCCTGCGCGAAGGGCTGGGAGGCGTTGCTGCCGCCCGACACCGTCGACCGTCAGTCCCCGCAGGATTTTGCGCGCTGGGGCCGCGCATTGGGGCAGAGGCTTGGACTGCCGCTGGAACTGTCGCACCAGCCGGTCGCACCACGCACACACACCCTCACGCTGCTGTCACGCCGGGATTATGGCGCCGAGGTGCAGGCCCCGACCGCAATTCTGCGGTTTGCCCTGCCCCGCCAGAGCCTCTGGCAGCGGCTGACCGGCGCAGGCTTTGCCCGGTTCTCGGCGGGGGATCTGATCGGTATTCTTCCCGACGATGGCGCCGCGCCACGCCTTTACTCGCTGGCCTCCGGGCGGCGCGACGGATTTGTCGAGATCGTGGTGCGCAAGCATCCGGGCGGCCTTGTCTCATCACGGCTGACGGCGCTGCATCCGGGCGAAACCATCACCGCCTTCCTGCGGCCCAACCCCGGCTTCCGGCCAGGCCGGGGCAAGGCGCCGCTTATCCTGATCGGGGCGGGAACCGGCATCGGGCCTCTGGCAGGCTTCCTGCGTGCAAACCGGCGGCGGCGGCCCGTCCACCTGTTCTTCGGGATGCGCCATCCTGACAGCGATTTCCTTTACCACAGCGAAATAGCCGACTGGCAGGCGCAGGGGCGTCTGACCCGGCTGGTCACCGCCGTCTCGCGCGGGGTGAAACCGCATTATGTGCAGGATGCCCTGCGCGCCGAGGCGGCGCAGGTCACGCAGCTGATCCGCGAGGGTGCCCGTGTCATGGTCTGCGGTGGCCGGGACATGGCGGCAGGCGTGACCGAGGCGCTGGCCGAAATCCTGGCCCCGAGCGGGCTGACCCCTGCCATGCTGAAAGCCGGAGGACGCTATGTCGAAGATGTTTACTGACGGAAATCGCGTCGCCCTGAACGGCGCAACCATGGGCACGCGCTGGTCGGCCCTGTTCTTCACGAACACTGACACCGCGGCGCTGCATCGCGCCCTGCAGGCCGCTGTCGACGAGGTGGATTCCCAGATGTCGACCTGGAAACCCGACAGCAACCTGATGCGCCTGAATGCCGCGCCACAGGGGGAATGGGTGGCTCTGCCCGCGCATCTTTGTCGCGTGCTGCGCCTTGGGCTTGAGATCGGGCGCGCTTCGGGCGGCGCCTTCGACATCGGCATGGGCGACAGTGTCGCGGCCTGGGGCTTCGGCCCCGAAACCGCCAGCGCCGCAGCCATCCACGCTGCCGCATCGACAGAACGGCCCCCCGCCTTCACGACGCTGGAGCTTGCAGAGCGCCGCATCCGCAAGACTGCGCCCATCCGGCTTGACCTGAACGGCATTGCCAAGGGCCATGGCGTGGACCGTCTGGCCGAAACCCTGCTGGCCCATGGCATCCGCGATGCGCTGGTCGGGATTGATGGCGAGATGCGGGCGCTTGGCTTGCGCCCGGATGGCGAGGCCTGGACCATCGCCATCGAGGCACCGGAGACCGGACGGCGCAGCCCCCAGTCGCTGCTCGCGCTTCAGGATGCCGCCGTGGCAACCTCGGGCGATTACCGCCACTGGGTCGAAACGCACGGCCGGCGGCTGTCACATACGATGGACCCGCAGCGCGGCATGCCGCTGGCCAGCTCGCCCGCCTCGGTCACGGTCGTGGCCCGAAGCTGCGCCGAGGCCGATGCCTGGGCGACGGCGCTCATGGTGCTTGGGCCAGACCGGGGCATCGCGCTGGCGCGGGAGCACGGGTTTGACGCGCTGTTCCTGATGCGCGGGGCAGAAGGGGGCGTCACCGCTCAGGGAACCGGCGGGCTGTTTCCGGCAGCACCGCCCCTTCATGCCTCATGACAAGGCGCTGGCTGGCACCAGCACCTCTCCCCGCGCCAGCAGCCGCGCGGTGCGCAGGATCCCCGCTGTGTGCAGTTCGGGCGGCGCCTCCCCGCCGGATGGGGTGAACTCCACCGTCACTTCGATACGGCCGGACGGGTGCTCCAACACCAGATCCGCAGGACTGGTCAGACCGGGAGCCAGATCGGCGGTCACGCTGCCGGGCACCAGCAGGCTTGCCGCAAGGCACTGCGCGCCCGTCACCGCCATGCTGGGGTGGCAGGTCTGCGGCATGAAATAACGTGCACTGGCAGTGCCGCCCTGCCGGGCGCGCGCCATCAGGGCGAATTTCGGCGTGACCGAGGCCGAGACGTCGCCCATTCCCATCAGCGCACCCGCCTTGACCCGGATCGCCTCGCGCCGCGCGATGAAGGCGGTATCGGCATCCAGCTCCGCCGCAGTTTCGGCGCCGGTCAGGCCAAAGGCCTCGGCCTGGGCGATCACCACTGGCATGGCCACGTCCAGACACGTCACCTCCACCCCGTCGATCCTGTCGCGCGCCTGGCCGGTCGGCAAAAGCTGGCCGGTGGCAGCTCCAACGGTTTCGCGGAACCCCAGCCGGATCGGCGCGCCCCGACGTGGCACCCCGTCGATGGCAAGATCACCGTCATAGACCACGCGGCCGCCAAGTGTCTGGATCACCGCAACGACCAGCGCCCCGGTATTCACCGCGCGAATGCGTACCCGTGTGACCGGCTCCGTCGCGGCGATCATGCCCATCTCGATGGCCGCCGGGCCGACCCCGGACAGGATATTGCCGCAGGTCGGCTTGAAATCGACACGCTCTTCGTTCACCGAAACCTGTGCGAAGAAATAGTCGATATCCGCTTCCGGATCGGTCGAGCGTGACAGCATGGCGACTTTCGTGGTCACCGCCACACCGCCGCCCAGCCCGTCGATATTGTAGGGGTGCCCGGCCCCCAGAGCCGCAATCAGCACCCGCGCCAGCCGCGCAGGTTCGGCGGGCAGATCTGCGCGGGCGAAATACAGACCCCGCGACGTGCCGCCGCGCATCATCAGAAAGGGAATGGCATGCTGCATCATGGCGTACGCCTCCGGTCGGGGTGCGGCCTGCAGCGGCCCCCGGTCTGGCAGGGTTGCAAACGGGTCGCCCGGCAAACGGGCAACCGGATCTGGAAGTTCAGTTCTGCGGGCGGATGTGGCGAACATAGCCCCCGAACGTGCCGAGCCTTTCGGCATAGGCGGCAAGGCGGGGCAGGGCGGGCTTGTCACCCGCCAGCAGGAACCAGCGATGGACCGCCGGGGCGGCGCTGATATCGGCCAGCGTCAGCGATGGGCCCGCGATGAAGTCACGCCCGTCAAGCTGTCTGTCGAGCAAGGTACAGGCCGCGATCACCGCAGGCAGATCGGTGTCGTCGGTCTTCCCGGCGGAGCGTGCCTTGCGCAACCGGGTCAGCGGCGGCGTCAGGGTGATCGAGGCCCAGTCCATCCAGCCTTCGACAGCAGCCTGCCCGACGGCGGACGAGGGCAGCAGACTGACCGCATCGAAACGCCGCGCCAGATACCGCAGGATGGCGTTCGATTCCCAGATCACCGCATCGCCCTCGCGCAGGACCGGCACCTTGCCACAGGGGTTCAGCGCCAGAAACTCCGGCGTATCGACCGGGCCAAAGCCGCGCCCGGCAGGCACCAGGCGGTAGTCCTGCCCGATCTGGTCAAGCAGCCAGAACACCTTTGCGGAATTGGAGGAGTTGGGCCGGCCGAAAAGTTCGATCATCGTCACGCCTCCTCACCCGCAACAAGCGCCATCACCGCATCCAGCCGGTCATCATCGGCCAGCGACAGGATGGCATCAAATGCGGCCCCGGCCCTGACTTCGCCCAGCGAGGGCGCCGCACAATCGGTGAATTTTGCCCGCAGTTCCGCATCCGACATCGGATTGGACGGACCGCGCCCGAACCGTGTCGAGGCGCTGTCCTCGAAAATACGGCCGTCTTTCATCACCACCTGCAAACGGCCCAGATAGGCGTCAGGCGCCTGATGGCCCGTGGCCTCGACACGGGGCAGCAAGCGCGCCAGATCCGCGGTGAGGAATGTGGCATCGTCAAAATCGGCCAGACGGATCTGGCCGCAGGTCAATGCCCTGGCAGTCAGGAACTGCACGCTGAACTTCGCATCCAGGCCCGAACGCGGCTCGGGCCGGTTGGTATGGGCCAGGCGGCGTTCATGGGTGCGAATGTCGATCCGCTCGATCGCCTCCGCTGCCAGAAGCCCCTCGCGTGCAACGATGCGAAGCGCGGCATCAATCGCGGAATGCGCCGAACCGCAGCAGGGGTGCTGCTTGATGGCGATGCCGGGCTCCAGCACCTCCATCGGCCCGTCCCAGCCGTTCAGGATGGCATCGGCATCATAGGTTCCTGCACCATTGAACAGATTGAAGAACCCGTAGTTATGCTCGAATGCCTCGGGATTGGCGGTGATGCCGCGACGGGTCACGAGGGCGGCAAGGATGCCGTTATGCGCTGCCTGACCCACATGCAGCGGCTTGACCGGCGTGCCGAAATTCGACTTCAGCCCCGAAGCCATCGACACCGCCACCGCCAGCGCGGTGGTCATCTGTTCCTCGTTCAGGTCCAGCATACGGGCAGCGGCGGCGGTAGCGCCGAAAACGCCCAGCGTTGCCGTCGGATGCCAGCCCTTTTCATAATGATGCGGCAGCAGACCGCGCGCCAGCCGGGTTTCAACCTCGACCCCGGTCATCCACGCCTCAAGCGCCTTGCCCGCCGTCGCGCCGGTCATTTCCGCCAATGCGATCACCACCGGCACCACGGGCGCGGAAGGATGGCCCCCCATGGTGGTCGAACAATCATCAAAATCGAGCGCATGGGCAGCGGTGCCGTTCACCAGACCGGCATGCAGGACCGAGGCACGGCGTCCGCCCCGCCCCCAGAGCGTGGCCTGTGACGGGGCCGCGCCGATGTCCAGCACCGCCTCCAGCGCATCAAGGCTTGAGGCATCAGACCCTGCGAGGGCCACGCCCAGCGTATCGGCAAAGGCGCGGCGTCCGATCCGGGCCGCTTCGGGCGGGGCGGTTTCCAGGCGGATCGACAGCGCCCGGCGGGCCAGTTCGCGTGCAAAGCTCATGTTCATCACTCCTTGCGGCTCAGCGCGTCGCGGCCAGGATTGCATCGGTCAGGATGCCAATGCGGGGCAGGGTGTCGAGTTGCATGAGCAGATCGAACACGCCGGTTGCTCCGGTGGCGGTCAGGCTGGGGCGGGCGCAGTCGGCGAATTTCGCGGCCAGCATCTCTTGCGGCAGCGGGGTTTCCGGGCCACGCCCCAACGGCGCCGCGACGGTCTGGCGCAGGATGCTTCCATCCCGCAGAGTCACCGCCACCTCGGCACCATAATCATTGGCGTCGTCATCATGCGGCTCCATGCGGATCAGGCCCATGATGCGGGTCACTTCGGGATCATGCAGCGCCGCATCCTCGAAATGCTCCAGCAGGACCGCGCCATTCACCAGCCCGCGCGACACAGCATAGGGCAACGAGAATTTGGCGTTCAGCGCGCTGGTCGCGGGGTTGCGCACATGGGGCAGCAGTCGGCGCGGATGCATCCGCACCAGCACATCGCTGACATTGCTGCTGTCGGGCAAGGGCCCGTCATGCAACTGGATCGCAGCATCAATGGCGCCGTGCACGCTGTAGACACAGGGATATTTCTTGATCGAAATGCCGGGAGCAAGCAGATCAAGCGGTTCCGCCCAATTCACCAGCATCCGGTCGGCATCGTAGTTTCCGGCGCCGTTGAACACCTCCAGGAAGCCCTGCGGATGTTCCAGCGCCACGGGTGAGCCGTTCACCCCCCGCACCGCCATCAGTGCGGCAAAAAGACCATTGCGCGCGGCAATTCCGGCATGCAGCGGCTTGGTATCGGTTCCGAAGTTCGCCTTGATGCCGGAAGCCAGCGAGGCGGAAATCGAGATGGCATTGGCGATCTGGGCCTCGTCGGCTTTCAGCAGCACAGCCGCCGCGACCGCCGCCCCGAAGATCCCCAGTGTTGCCGTCGGGTGCCAGCCCTTTTCATAGTGCTGGAAGTTCACCCCGCGCGCAAAGCGCGTCGCGGCCTCGACCCCGATGATATAGGCATCGGTCACGGCCTTGCCTGACGCGTCCTGCGCCTCGGCAAGGGCGAGAAGGCCCGGAATGATGATGACCGTCGGATGGCCGGACAGCGATTTCGACGTGTCGTCATAGTCAAGCGCATGGCCCGCCGTACCATTGACAAAAGCTGCGTCCAGCAGGCCCAGCCTTTCCCGCCGCCCCAGCAACAGGCAGGGCCCGGCAGCGTGGGTTTCCGGCAGAAGCGCGGCTTCGGTCGTCGCGGTGCGCGCGCCCAGAAGCGTGCAGCCGATCATATCGGCAATCGCGTTCTTCGCCCATTTCACCGCATCGGGATCGAAGCTGGCGGGGTCGAGCGCGACGACACGTCGGGCGATTTGGTGTGACAGGGACATCGGATCACCTTTCCTTGGCCGCGGCCGGGGCCGCCTTGGTCTGCATCTCTGGAGTTGTGGGTTCGGGCTGCATCAGCGCGCTGAGCTTGCGGGCAGAGCCCTGCGCAGGCAGCGCCATCAGTGCATCGTAAAGGCGAGCCGTGGCGGCGGCGGAAAGCGTGCGATGCGCGCAATCCTCGAACTTTGCGCGGAACTGCGCGGTGGTCATGGGATTGGCAGGGCCGCGCCCCATGGCCACGCTGGCCGAGGCGGACAGAACCTCTCCATCCGCCAGTGTGACCCGCACATGCCCCAGCGACAGGTCGCCATCCTCATGCGCATTCAGCCGGACCTTTGCGGCAAGCGCTGCGGTTGCCGGATCGAAGACACGGTCTGCATCGAAATCAGCAAAGCCGATGCTGCCGGTTTGCAGCGCCCGCGCGGTCAGATACTGGGTCGAGAATTTGGCATCCAGCCCGTCCTTTGGAAGCGGTCGGTCAATATTCTTCAACCGCTTGCGGTGCAGTGTGACCTCGATCTGCTCGACAGGCGCGCGCAGCACGACGGGGTGCAGCTCTGCCGCCGCGTCGATGGCGCAATGAACGAAGGCACAGCAGGGGTATTGCTTGATCGCGATGCCGGGGGACAGCAGGGCGAAATCCTGCCCCCAGCCCTCCAGCGCGGCATCGGTGTTTTCGGGCACACCGCCGTTGAAGGCGGCCATGAAGCCGAACCTGTGGTCCAGCACCTCGGGATTGGCGGTGAACCCGGCCCCGGCCAGCAAGGCGGCCTGCACCCCGTTGCGATTGGCCTGTCCGGCATGCAACGGCTTGGTCATCGTGCCGGAATTGGCCCGCAGCCCGGCCGCGCAGGAGGCCGCGATGCCGATGGCCACGGCCATTCGCTCCGCCGGGAGCCGCAGCAGATGCGCCGCCGCCACCGCCGCACCGATCACGCCGAAGGTGACGGTCGGATGCCAGCCACGTTCAGCATGAGCAGGGTTCGACAGCCGCGCGATGCGGATTTCGGCCTCGACCCCCGCAACATAGGCGGTCAGCAGATCGGCGCCCGTGGCATCCTGCCGGTCGGCCAGCGCCATCAGACCCGGCACGATGGAAACCGAAGGGTGGCCATCCATCTCCAGATTGCAGTCGTCAAAGTCCAGCGCATGCGCGGCGATTCCGTTGATCTGTGCCGCATCCAGCGGATGCAGCCGCCCGGCCCGGCCCAGCAGCGCCGAAGGGCCGGGCGAGGCGGGCAGAACCATCGACGCGGCGCGGACCACTTCGTCATTCGCGCCCGCGATGGCACAGGCGATGGTATCGGCGAAAGCCCGCGTCGCCCAGTTACGGACGGGATCGCCAAGGTCGGCAAAGGACAACCCTGCGGCGCGGGCCGCAAGCTGTGACGTCAGGCACGTCATTGGAATTCCTATCTGTCAAACCTGCGCCCGGCCCGGAGAGGCCAGGCGCCGCCGGTCTCAGTGTTTCAGGATCTGGTCGAGGAACGCGCGGGTGCGCGGTTCACGCGGATTGCCGAAGAATTCTTCCGGCGGACCGCTTTCCACGATGCAGCCATCGGCCATGAACACCACCTTGTCGGCCACGGTGCGGGCAAAGCCCATCTCGTGCGTCACCACGATCATCGTCATGCCGCTTTGCGCCAGTTCGATCATCGTATCCAGAACCTCCTTGATCATCTCGGGATCAAGCGCGCTGGTCGGTTCGTCGAAAAGCATGATTTCCGGCTGCATGCACAGCGACCGCGCGATGGCGACGCGCTGTTGCTGCCCCCCCGACAGTTGCAGGGGATATTTCTGCGCCTGTTCGGGAATATGGACCTTGCCCAGAAAATGCATCGCCAGATCCTCGGCATCCGCCTTCTTCATCTGGCGGGTCAGCATCGGGCCAAGCGTCAGGTTTTCCAGCACAGTCAGATGCGGGAACAGGTTGAAGTTCTGGAACACCATGCCGATGTTGCGGCGGATGGCGTCGATGTTCTTCACATTGTCTGTCAGCTCCAGCCCCTTGACGAGGATCTGGCCTTCCTGATGCACCTCCAGCCGGTTGATGCAGCGGATCAGTGTCGACTTGCCCGAGCCGGACGGGCCGCAGACGACAACCCTTTCGCCCTTGCGCACATCCAGGTTGACGTTTTGCAGGACCTTGAACTGTCCATACCATTTGGAGACATCGCGCATCGAGATGATGCTGTCGTCACCGGCAGCGGTGACCGGGGTAGAGGCGGTAATTTGTGACATGGTTTTCCCCTTTGCCGCTCAGATGCGCCCTTCGGCGATCCATTTTTCGACCTGCCGCGCATAGCGGGACAGCGCATAGCCGAAGAACAGATAGACCCCCGCGACGAACAGGTAGGCTTCGACGTAGAACTGCCGCCACAGCGGGTCCTGCATCACGGCCGTCGTTGCGGTCAGGATGTCGAAAAGGCCGATGATGATCACGAAAGAAGTGTTCTTCATCGCGGCGATGATGTGGTTGGTGATGGCGGGCAGGCAGATGCGCAGCGCCTGCGGCAGGATGATACGGCGCGTGGTCTGCCAGTAGCTGAGGCTCAGCGAGGCAGCAGCCTCGTATTGCCCGCGCGGGATGGCCTGCAAACCGCCGCGGATCACTTCGGCCTGATAGCAGGCGAAGAAGATCGCGATGCCCACCGTGATGCGCAACAGCTTGTCCACCTCGACGCCGGCCGGAAGGAACAGCGGAAAGACGTTGACCGCAACGAAGAGAATGGTGATCAGCGGCACGCCGCGCAGCGCCTCGATGAAGACAACGGATACCCCGCGCGCCACCGGCAACGGCGCCCGGCGCCCCAGTGCCAGCAGCACGGCGATGGGCATCCCGATCAGCACCGTGCCGGTGAACAGCAGCATGGTCAGCGGCAGCCCCCCCCATTCCGAGGTCGGCACATAGCGCAGGCCCAGCACGCCCCCGAACATGAGGATGCCGATACTGACGGCAGTCCCGATCCACAGCGGCACCAGAAACCGCATGTTCCAGCAGCGCGGCCACAGCGACAGCACCACCGTTGCCAGATAGACCACCATCATGATGACCAGCCGCCAGTGCTGATCATAGGGATAAAGACCGAACAGCATTGGCCGGTGCTTTTCCCCGATGACGGCCCAGCAGGCGCCGGTTGCCTGACGGCAGGTTTCGGGGTCAGTGGCAGACCAGACCGCATTGAAGACGCCCCAGTCCAGCACGAACCACAGGAAGCGCAGCAGGACGGCAGCTGTCGCCAGCGTCAGCAGGATCTGGCCGGGCGAGTTGAACAGGTTGGCCTTCATCCACGCAGCGGGCGTCAGGCGGGCGTTGGGGTCGAAAGTGCCGGTGCGATGGACCGGGCTTTGAGTGATCGCGGCCATGACCTAGCGCTCCTTGATCGCGACAAGGCGGTTGTAGAAGTTCATCAGCAGCGAAGTGACGAGGCTGATGATGAGATAGACAAGCATCATCACCGCAATGGCCTCGACCGCCTGTCCCGTCTGGTTCATCACCGTATTGCCGATGTTCACCAGATCCGGGTAGCCGACGACAACGGCAATGGAGCTGTTCTTGATCAGGCTGACGTATTGGCTGGTCAGCGGCGGCACGATGACGCGCAGGGCCTGCGGCAGGATCACATAGCGCAGGATGAAACCCGGGCGCAGCGAGATCGACCGTGCGGCCTCGACCTGACCTTTCGGCGTGGCCTGGATACCCGCCCGGACGATTTCTGCGATGAACCCCGAGGAATAAAGCGAGATCCCCAGCATCAGCGCGAAGAACTCCGGGCTGAGGGCCGAGCCGCCCACGAAGCTGAACCCTTTGGGTTCGGGGAAGCTGATGGCATGCGGCGCACCGGCAAACAGCCAGACCGCCAGCGGCAGGCCCAGAACCAGCGCCAGACCCGGCCCCAGCATGTCGACATATTTTCCGGTGTTTTCCCGGTGACGCCGGGCGAGGCGCAGCCCGATCAGCGTGAGGATGACGCCCAGCACCAGCGCCCAGCCCATCCAGCCATGCGCCGGATGTGCGGCCGGAACCGCCACCATCAGGCCGCGATTGCTCAGATACCCGAAGCCGAACAGCTCGATCGCCTGACGGGGGGCGGGCAGGTTGCGGATCACCGCCGACCAGAAGATTACTTGCAGGATCACCGGGATGTTGCGGACCACCTCGACATAAGTGAGCGAGATGCGTTGCAGCAGCCAGTTGCCCGAAACCCGCGCGATGCCGACCGCGAAACCGATGACCGTTGCGACGAGAATGCCCGCCGCCGAGACGGTCAGCGTGTTCATCAGCCCGACTAGCAGGGCGCGGCCATAGCTGTCGCGCGGCGAATATTCGATCAGGCGTTCGCCGATCTGGAATTGCGCCACTTCGCCAAGAAAACCGAAGCCGGTGGCAATATTCTGGCGTTGCAGGTTCTCGACCACGTTCTGATACAGAAACAGGCCCAGAAATACCACCGCAGCGGCCAGGGCGACCTGGTAGATCACCGTTCGGAAGCTTTCGCTGTAAAGGATGTCCTTCATGCTCCGGGCGGGACGTTTTCCGCCTCCGGAGGGTGTGGCATCAGTCATGTGTTATCCCCGAAGGTCGTCATGAGACTTGTGCCGCCCGGTCCCGCAGCGGGCACGGGCGGCATCGACAGAGGCAGCCGCAGGCCTTATTGCATCGGGAAGCCGTAGAGCAACCCGCCCTCGGTCCAGAGCTGGTTGTAATCGCGGTCCAGTGCCACGGGGCTGTCGGGCCCGAAGTGGCGCATGTAGATGTCCTTGTAGTTCCCGACCTGCTTGACCACGTTATAGGCCCAGGCATTGTCCACCCCGAGCTTGGTGCCATTGTCACCGATCACGCCCAGCAGGGTCTGGATATCGAGGTCTTCCGAGGATTTCATCTCGTCGACATTTGCCTGGCTCACGCCCATCTCTTCGGCGTTGAACGTGGCATAGGTGACCCATTTGACCAGATCATACCACTGATCGTCGCCCTGACGCACCGCCATGGCAAGCGGCTCTTTCGAGAAGATGCCGGGCAGCAGGATGTGATCTGCCGGATTTTCCGTATCGAAGGCCCGCACGCCGGGCAGGGCCGCCTTGTCCTTGGTCAGCGCATCGCAGCGGCCGGTCACATAGGCATCGACAAGCTGCTTGTTGTTCTCGATCACAACGGGGGTGTAGGTCAGCCCGCGCGCAGCGAAGATTTGCGCCACATTGCGTTCGGTGGTGGAGCCGGGCGCCATGCAGATGGTCGCGCCGTCCAGATCCTCGACCTTGGTAATTCCGTCGGCTGCCCGGACAAGAAAGCCGGTGCCCGTGTAGAAGATCGGCGGCGCAAAGTTCAGACCCAGCGCGGTATCGCGCCCCAGCGTCGCCGTGACGTTGCGCGCCAGCACATCAACCTCGCCCGACTGGATCGCCGGGAAACGCTGCTGCGACGACAGCGCGACAAACCGCACCTTTGTTGCATCGCCGAAAATCGCCGCCGCAAGCGCGCGGCAGAAATCGACCTCGAAACCGCTCCATTCTCCGCGGCTGTCCGGCGCGGCAAAACCATGGCGAGCCGGATGCACGCCGCACAGCATTTCGCCCCGCGCCTTCACGGCGGCCAGCGTGGCGCCCGTTTCTGCCTGCGCCATGCCGGCAGCGGCCAGTGTCAGGCCGGCAATGGCGGCAAACCCGACTGCTTTCATGTTGATCACCCCGATTCTCCTCTCGCTGCTGAAGGGCGCGGCAGGGTTGTTCCCGTGTGTTTTCGACGCCCATGTGCTATTGTATACAGATGTTTTTAATAGTATGCAAGATGTACCTGACACCGAGGGATTTCTGCCATGACGATCAAGACTCCAGGCCTGGACACGCGCGTAACCCATTGTGGACGCGCCCCTGCGCAGCATTTCGGCGCGGTCAACACCCCGGTTTACCGGGCCTCCACCATCCTCTTTCCGAACCTCGCCGCGCTGGAAGCCAAGGAAAGCGCGAGGCTGCGCTATGGCCGCCGCGGCACGCCGACGACTCATGCGCTGGAAGATGCGATCTGCGCGCTGGAAGGGTCAGATCGCGCCCTTGTCGCGCCTTCGGGGGTGAATGCGATCAGCACTGTCCTGATGGCTTTCGCCGAACCCGGCGCGCATTTTCTGGTCACCGACAGCTCTTACGGGCCGACCCGCAAGTTCTGTGAGCACACGCTGCGCAAGTTCGGGATCGAGACGACCTATTACGATCCGACCCTCGGCGCCGGAATCGAAAGCCTGATCCGCCCTGAAACCCGGCTGATCTGGATGGAATCGCCCGGATCGCAGACATTCGAGGTGCAGGATGTGGCGGCCATCACCGAAGCTGCCCGCCGCCACGGCATCACCACCGTGATCGACAACACCTGGAGCGGCGGTTATTTCTTCCAGCCCATCACGCATGGCGTGGACATCTCGATCCAGGCGGGAACCAAATACATCTCGGGTCATTCGGACCTGATGCTGGGAACCATCGCCTGTCAGGCGCCGGTCTATGAACGTCTGCGCGAAACCTATCTGCGCTTCGGCGTCTGCGTGGGCGCGGATGACGCCTATCTGGCGCTGCGGGGGCTGCGCACCATGGGGGTGCGGATGCGCCACCACCACAGCAGCGGCATCCGTGTCGCCAACTGGCTGGCTGAACAACCCGAAGTGCTGCAGGTGCTGCATCCGGCGCTGCCCTCGCATCCGGGCCATGCCTTGTGGAAGCAGTATTTCACCGGCGCATCTGGCCTGTTCGGCTTCGTGATGAAACCTGTCGATCACGATGCGCTGGCGCGCATGTTCGACGGGTTCACCCTGTTCGGCATGGGGTCGAGCTGGGGCGGTTTCGAAAGCCTGATCGTGCCCAGCAATCCGGCAGTCTATCGCACCGCTACAACCTGGGCTCCGGGCGGGCAGACCGTGCGCCTCCATATCGGGCTGGAAGATCCCGAAGATCTGATCGACGAACTGCGCAAGGGGCTGGACCGGCTGCGCCCATGACCCGCGCCGCCGAAGCGCCGAAGCCGGGCGATATCCGGCGCAGCCCGTTCGAACATCTGCTCGACCTGATCGAGCGGGGCGAGCTGCGGCCCGGTCACAGGCTGCGCGAGACCGATCTTGCGCAGCATCTGGGCATCAGCCGCACGCCGGTACGCGAGGCCCTGCACCGGCTGCATGCGATGGGGCTGGCCGAGCATGCGCCCCGCCGGGGGCTGATCATCACCCGGATGAACTTTGACCAGCTCAGCCAGCTTTTCGCCGTGCGCGAGGGGCTGGAAGGCATGGCAACCCGGCTGGCCGCACTGCACGCCTCGGCGGCGGAAATCGCGGTCCTGCGCGACATGGTGGAAACCGACGCCCGTACCAGCGAACCCGCGCATCTGCGCAGCCGCAACCTGATGCTGCACCGCCAGATCGTTCAGGCTTCACACAACAGCTATATGATCGAGGCCCTGAACAACCTGCGCGTCCATCTGAGCCTTGTGCCGGGATCGACCTATGCCAGCCCGGAACGCAGCCGCTCCGCGCAGGCCGAACACGAGGCCATCGTTGCGGCCATCACCGAACGCGACGCGGATCGCGCCGAACGCGCCGCGCGCAACCATATCGCGACCGGCTTTGCGCTGCGGCTGAAGATGATGGCAGAGGAATACTGACGACGCCCGCGCGCCCGGATCAGACCGCCGGGTCGGTTTCCAGGCTGAACAGCATGCGGTGCTGCTGCGAGGCGCGGACATGCCGGCGCGCGGCCTCTTCCGCCGCTTCGCGGTCGCGAGCCAGCAATGCGTCGACAATGGCGCGGTGTTCAACTGCGGCAGAGCGCGCCCTTTCCCCCTTGTCCAGAAGGCTCGGCAACAGCGACATGGTCAGCGTCAGCTGCGACAGGCTGCGCAGCAGATAGCGGTTATGCGCAGCCAGCATCATCAGACGATGGAAATTGCGGTTGATCTCGATCAGCGCCGAAACGTCATCAAGCGACGACATTTCCTTGTTGCTCAGTTCTTCCAGCATCGACAGTTCGATGTCGCTCGCACTTTGGGCGGCCAGCCGGGCAGCGGCGCCTTCCAGAATCTCGCGCATGAAATACAGCTCGACCGATTGCTGATGGCTGAGCACCGAAACCACCAGCCCCCGGCGCGGTTCGTTGGTCAGCAGGCCATCCGCCTCCAGCCGGGAGATGGCATCCCGAACCGGGGTCCGCGACACGCCAAACCGTTCCGCCAGATCGACCTCGGTCACCCGGTCGCCGACCCGCAGCGTCCCCGTGGTGATTTCCTTTCGCACCATCTCGTAGATATCAGCGACGAGATCGCCAGATGTAGAGGCCGCGCGAAGCCTGGGGCGGGATGCGGTTTCGGCTTTCTCCCTGGTCATGGGGTCTCGTATCTTCTTTCTGGAATCGTGAGGAACAATTTTCTTATAGTCGTAGTCCGCCCGCCATGACAACACAGCCCCGCAGGACGTGCGGTGATGTCATGGCGGGAGGGTCTGCCTTGCTCCAGCCCCGGTCAGACGGGGCGGTTCCAGCCGCCGCCGCCGGGGGTGTCGATCTGCACCGCCTCGCCCTCGGCCAGCGAGAAAGAACATTTGGCGGCAACCCCAGCCTGACCACCTGCCGTATCACGATGCCAGTTCGCACCGGGCTGCCCCGGCTGGCCGCCATGCAGGCCATAGGGCCCGGTCCTGCGACGGTCCGATTGCAGCGAAACCCGCGCCTCGTGCCCCACGGGACTGATCGCCCGGATGATGCCCAGACCGCCCGGATGATCGCCCGCGCCGCCCGAACCGTCGCGCAGTTCATAGCGTTCGACACGCAGCGGATAGCTGATTTCCATGGCCTCAATCGGCGTGTTCAGCGTGTTCGACATATTCGCATGCACCGCGCTCATGCCGGGGCCACCGGGGCGCCCGCCCTGACCACCGCCGATGGTTTCGATATAGGTATAGGCTTCGCCGGTGCGGGGATCATGGCCTCCGATCCCGATGAGGTTCATCGTGCCCTGGCTTGCGGCGGCGATGCGGTCCGGCGCGAACTGCGCCAGAACCCGCAGCACGGCATCGGCCACCCGTTGCGTGGTCTCGGTGTTGCCCGCGCAGACTGCCGCAGGCGGCCGGGCATCAAGAAACGATCCTTTCGGAATGCGCACCTGCACCGGGCGCATCACCCCGGCATTGGCCGGGATCGTGGCATCGGTCAGAATTTTCAGCGCATAGAACACAGAGGAATGCGTCATCGGCGCCACCGCATTCACATTGCCCGGACATTGTGGCGCCGAGCCTTCGAAATCGAAGACGAGCCCCGCCGGGCCGTTGTCGATGCGCAGGCGGATCATCACCGGGTCGCTGCCAACCCCGTCATCATCCAGCCAGTCCTCGCCGGACCATGACCCCTGCGGAAGCTCTGCCAGACGCGCGCGCATCCGTCGCTCTGCATAATCCAGCACCTCGGCCAGGCCCTGTTCCAGCCCCTCGGCACCGAAGCGCCCGGCCAGTTCGCCGATGCGGCGCGCACCGACCCGAAGCGCTGCAAGCTGGGCGTTCAGATCGCCGCGCCGTTCGGCCGGGGTGCGCACATTCGCCAGGATCATCGCCATGATATCGGTCTGCTCCACCCCCCGGCGATAAAGCCGGACCGGCGGGATGATCAACCCTTCCTGAAACACCTCGCGCGAGCGGCCGGGCATCGAGCCGGGCTCCATCCCGCCCACATCGGAATGATGGGCGCGGCTGGCGACATGGGCGATGCAGCGCCCCGCGACAAAGACCGGTGCGATGAGCGTGATGTCGGGCAAATGCGCCCCGGCGACGAAGGGATCGTTCACCACGACCACATCGCCATCCTCCAGCGGGTCCAGCCGCGCCAGCGTGGGGCCGACCGCCCGCAACATCGAACCCAGATGCACCGGCACATGTTCGGCCTGCGCCACAAGCTGCGCCTGCGCATCGAAGATGGCGCAGGAGGCATCCATGCGTTCCTTGATGTTGGGGGAAAAGGCGGTCAGCTTCAGCACGACGCCCATTTCCTGCGCCGTGGCCTCCAGCGCGTTGCGCAGCACCTCAAGGCGGATCGGATCGAAGCGGGTCATTGCGCAACCTCGACGATCAGGTTGCCGGACGGGTGAACGGTCATCATGTCTCCGGGGTAAAGGATGGAGGTGGCGGAAATCTCGTCGATCACGGCAGGACCGGCGATCACATCGCCCGCCCGCAGCCTTGCGCGGTCATAAACCGCCGCATCGTGATAGGCGCCGCCCGCATCTGCCTGTTCGAAATAGATGCGGCGTCGGCCCTTCAGCGCGGCCTGCGGCGAACCATCGCCCTGGGGAAGCCGGGGCAGGGCGGGTTTTTCCAGCTCGCCGGTGCCGATGACGGACAGCCCCACGACTTCGACCGCCGCACCGGGATCGGAATAACCGAAACGCGCTTCGTGCAGCGCGTGGAACAGACCGGGCATCCCGGCCCAGAAGCCGGGCCGCGTGACCTCGGCGGGAACCGGCAGTTCAAAGCTCTGCCCGCGATAGCGCATGTCGATCCGCGCTTCGATGGCCTGTCTGGCGGGGGGCACGCCGTCATGGTCCAGCGCGCGGCGGGCGCGGTCGGCAAGGCTGCCGATCAGGGCCAGAACCTCGGCCTCCGACAGCGCGGCATGGGCCGCGACATGGGTCTGCACATATTCATGGCGCAGTTCCGAGATCAGTTGGCCAAGCGCGCACAGGATACCGGGGTTTGGCGGCAGCATCACCCGTGGCATGCCCAGTTCCCGCGCGACGGGACTGCCATGCATCGGCCCGGCCCCGCCAAAAGGCACCAGTGCGAAATCGCGCGGATCATGACCCCGCTCGACCGAGACGACGCGGATGCCGCGCATGATATTGGCATGGGCAACCCGCAGGATACCGGCGGCAGCTTCCTCAAGGCTCAGCCCCAGCGGTGTTGCGACCTGGCTGCGGATCACCTGCTCGGCAGCCGCCAGATCCAGTGCCATGTCGCCTCCCAGACGCGATTCCGCCGAAAAGCGCCCAAGCACGAGGTTGGCATCCGTCACCGTGGGCCGGGTGCCGCCGCGGCCATAGCAGGCAGGGCCGGGCACAGCCTCGGCGCTTTGCGGGCCGACGCGCAGGGCACCCCCCTCGTCGATCCAGGCAATGGAGCCTCCGCCCGCACCGATGGCATTGATGTCGATGACCGGCAGGCGGATCGGCACCGTTTCCAGAACCGCGCTGCGGGTCACGGCGGGGCGCCCGTTGCGGATCAGGCTGATGTCGGTCGAGGTGCCGCCGATATCCATGGTGATGATATCGGGCAGCCCGGCCTCCTGCGCGACATGGGCGGCGGCCACCACCCCGCCCGCCGGACCGGACAGCACGGTATGCACGGGATGGGCGCGGGCATGATCCAGTGTCATCAGCCCGCCCGCCGCATCCATCACCATCACCGGCTTGCCCGGAGCAAGCCCCAACCCCTCCCCGGAATGCAGCAGATCGGACAGCGCGCGCAGGTAGTGATCCATCACCGGGCGCAGCCAGGCATTCAGCACCGTGGTCGAGCCGCGTTCATATTCGCGGAACTCTGAATTGATCTCGGTCGAGATACAGACCGGCACGCCGGGCAGCATCTCTTGCAGGATCGCCTGGGCGCGCTGTTCATGCGCCGGATTGGCATAGGAATGCAGAAACAGCACCGCCACGGTTTCCACCCCGGCAGCGGCCATGGCCCGTGCCGCGTCGCGCACATCATCTTCGTTCAGCGGCTGAAGCTCGACGCCGCCCGGCGCCAGCCGTCCCCGCGCGGTGAAACACAGCTCGCGCTCCACCAGCGGTTCGGGGCGCACGATTTTCAGATCGAACAGCGTCGGGCGGTTCTGTCGGCCGATCAGCAGGATGTCGCGAAAACCGTCGTTCACCAGAAAGGCGGTGCGGGCGCCGGTGCGCTGGATGACCGCATTGGTCGTGGTTGTGGTGCCATGACCGACATAATCGACCTCGGCCCCGCTGGCCCCCAGCAGGGCGACAGCCTTCTTCAGACCGGCCACCGTGCCTTCGGCGCGGTTATGCGGGGTGGTCGAGACCTTGGCCACCGCGATACGGCCTGTGCGGCTGTCATAGGCGATGCTGTCGGTGAATGTGCCCCCCACATCGGAGGCGACGCGCAGGCGGGTGGTCATGGTGGCTCCCTGAGTCGCATTTAGTAACTGTAACGTTACAGTTACTATTGACGGAAGCCGCAGGTTTGTAAATCATCCATTTGCGGGCCGCGTGATTTTCTTGACGGCCACCGAAAGGAATGCTGACTGCGCCAGAGCGCCGGAAAGGACATGCCATGACACCGCCCGAGGAAAGCCAGAAGCTCAGCGCACATGAGGAAAAGACCCAGACCACGCGCACGCGCATTCTGGAGGCGGCCCGGCAGCAGTTTGTGGAACGCGGGCTGGAAGGTGCGCGGATCGAGCTGGTGGCGAAGCGGGCAGGGGTCAACAAGGCTTTGATCTACCGCCATTTCACCGACAAGGACCGGCTGTTTCAGGCGGTTCTGGAAGGCTGTTACCATCAGATCCGCGCGGCAGAGCGCGCGCTGGACCTGCCTGCCGACCCGCTTGCGGCGCTGGACAAGATCTGCGGTTTCACGCTGGATTATTACCGCCGTCATCCCGACCTTCTCGTGCTGGTCGGGATCGAGAACCTGCATGGCGGTGAGCATATCCGGCACGCCGACCGCGCCGGGATCGGGGCCGAGGATCTGCTGGCGCGCATGGCGGCGATCGTGCAGCGCGGCGAACAGGCAGGCCTGTTCCGGCCGGGGCTCGACCCGGCAGAGCTGTGGCAGCTGCTGTCGGCCCTGTGCTGGGTGACGGTGGCGAATGCCCATACATCGGGCTTCACTTTCGGGGTGGACATGCTGCACCCCGACCGGATCGGGGTGCGGCTGGACAACATCCGCCAGATGGTGCGCCGCTTTGTTGCCGCTCAGGCCGCAGCGGGCTGAGCCTGTCCGGGCCGCAGCCGGGTAAAGGCAAAGACATCGGCCGGGACAAGGGTATTTTCGCCCAGGATCAGCTGCGCCATCATACGCCCCGCCCCCGGCCCGATGCCGAAACCATGACCGGAAAAACCCGAGGCGATGTTGAGGCCGGGCAATGCGGGCACCGGGCCGATCACCGGAATGGCATCGGGCGTCGCATCCATGTAGCCTGCCCATTCATGGGTAATCCGCGCGCCCTGAAAGGCCGGGAAGGCGCGCGCCAGCCGGTGCAGCGCCTTGCGGGTATAACCCGGCACCGGATCCGGGTTCAGGATGCGCACCTGTTCAAAGATGGTGCGCCGGTCCAGTGCCCAGCGGCGCGCGGTGGCCAGATCCTCCAGGAAGGTGCGGCCGATGCGGGGCGACAGCTCGCGCCAGCTGGTGCGCAGCCCCGGCAGGTAATCACCCAGCAGGCGGAAGTGATCGGGGGTCAGCGGCGCGATGGCCCGGTTGCGCACCGCAATGGTGTAGCCGCCATCCTGACGATGGCGGAAGGCGAAATTCTCGGCCCCCACCGGCATATCGGTGATCAGGGGCACACCCTCCACCCGTGCGACCGGACCCAGCACTTTCAGTTGCGGAAAGTCGATCCCCAGATTGCCCGCGAACAGCCGGGACCACATGCCCGCTGCGATCACGACCTGCTGGCAGGCAACCGTGCCGCGTTCGGTAACGACAGCACTGACCCGGCCTGAAGCGGTTTCGAGGCCGCGCACCGCGCAGCCCGTCACAATGCGCGCGCCCTTTGCCCGTGCGGCAGAGGCAATGGCAGGCACCGCGATCCACGGCTCGGCCTTGCCATCGCTGCCGGTGTGCAGGACACCCAGAATACGGCCATCATTGCCCGGCAGGCGCGTATCGATTTCGGTGCGCGACAGCATCCGGCCATCGACGCCATGCTCCGCACCGATCTTTTCCCAGTTGCGCCAGTGATCCAGCTCGCGCCTTGTATAGGACAGATAGGCGATGCCGGTGCGCCGCCAGCCGGTGTCGGCGCCGATCCTTTCGTTCATGCCTGCCCACAGCCGCAGGCTTTCCATGCACAACGGCAGTTCACGCGGGTCGCGACCCATCTGGCGTGTCCAGCCCCAGTTGCGGCTGGATTGTTCCGCGCCGATCAGACCCTTTTCACACAAGAGCACACTGACGCCGCGCTCGGCCAGTTCCAGCGCAGTGCAGACACCGATGATGCCGCCACCGATCACCACCACATCGGCGGCCTCTGGCAGGTCTGCATCCCCCGCGAAGGGCGCAAGCGGGAAGGACAGGGATTGCATCATGGTTTCCTCATGCCCATTCCGCGCCGGGTTCAAGAACGAAATGGCCGGGGGCAGGCTGGTGATAGACACGGGCGGGCGGGGTGAAGCCGACCGGACGCACGGGAGACGACAGTTCACGCCCCGGCAGGCTTCGCCGCTGGTGCCGCCGGGCCGGATCAGGCAGCGGCACCGCCGCAAGCAGGCTTCGGGTATAAGGATGCGCGGGATTGCCGAAGACAGCGTGGCGTGGTCCGATCTCGACAATCTCGCCCATATACATCACCGCGACCCGATGGCTGATGCGTTCGACCACCGCCATATCATGACTGATGAAGATGAAGCCAAGGCCCATTTCCTCCTGAAGCTTCATCATCAGATTCACCACCTGCACCTTCATCGTAACATCCAGTGCCGATACCGCCTCGTCCGCCACAATGACCTTGGGTTTCAGCGCCAGCGCGCGCGCGACGCAGATGCGCTGCCGCTGTCCGCCCGAAAATTCATGCGGGAAGCGCGAGGCCATTTCGGGCAGCAGGCCCACCGTCTGCAACAGCTGACCGGCCAGCGCGGCGTGTTCGTCAGGATTGCCGACCCCCTGGATCAACAGGGGTTCGGTGATCGCCTCGCCCACGCGCAGGCGGGGGTTCAGACTGGCATAGGGATCCTGAAACACCATCTGTACATTGCGGGCCAGCGCCCTCGGGTCATTGGCCGCGACCGGCTTGCCCTCGATCCGCACCGAACCGGCATCGGGGCGGTGAAGCTGCGTGATCAGCCGCCCGAGGGTGGATTTGCCACAGCCGGATTCCCCGACGATCGACAGGGTTTCCCCGTGGCGCAGTTCGAAACTGACATTCTCGACCGCATGCACCCGCTTTTGCAGCCGCCGCAGCGGCGGGGCGGGCACGTCGAAACGCTTGGTCAGACCGCGCACCTCCAGAAGCGGCGCGGCAGCCTCGCGCAGGGTCGAGGGGCGCGGCGGCGGCGGCACGAGGCTGGCCGTGGCCATGTCATAGACGGGATAGGGCAGGGGGTCGTGATCCCCGGCCATCGAGCCAATCTGCGGCACTGCCGACAGCAGCGCGCGGGTATAGGCCTGCTGCGGTGCGCCGAAGATGCGCTCGGTCGGGCCGGTTTCCACCGTATCGCCACGAAACATCACCAGCGTGCGGTCGGCGACTTCGGCCACCACCCCCATGTCATGCGTGATGAACAGCACACCCATGCCGTTTTCGGCCTGAAGCTCCTTGATCAGCTCCAGCACCTGCGCCTGAATCGTCACGTCCAGCGCGGTGGTCGGCTCATCCGCGATCAGAAGATCGGGCTGACAGGCCAGCGCGGCCGCGATCATCACCCGCTGCCGCATCCCACCGGAAAAGCGGTGCGGATAATCGTCATAGCGCGCCGCTGCCGAAGGGATATGCACCCTGTCCATCATGGCGATGGCCTGACGGCGTGCCTCGGCGCGCGAGACATTGCGATGCGACAGCACCGCCTCGGCGACCTGGTCCCCGATGGTCAGTACCGGGTTGAGCGAGGTCATCGGTTCCTGAAAGATCATCGAGATCCGGTTGCCACGGATCTTTTCCATCTGGGGTTCGGACAGGCCGAGCAGTTCCTGCCCGGCCAGACGGATTGATCCCTGCACCCGCGCGGTGGCCCTGGGCAGAAGCTGCATGATCGCCATGGACGACACGCTTTTCCCCGATCCGCTTTCGCCGACGATGGCCAGCGTCTCGCCCTTGTCTATGGTGAAGGCGATGTCGCGCACGACATTCACCCAGTTCGCGCCATGGCCGAACGAGACGGCCAGATCCCGAACGTCCAGCAGATGAGGTGCGGCGGTCATCGAAATCACTCCGGTTTCAGGCGGCGGAACTGCGGCGCGGATCGAAGAGATCGCGCATGTGGTCGCAGAAGGCGTTGAGAACAAGGATCAGCCCCGTCAGCACGATGCAGGGTGCGAACAGCAGCCACGGCTCGTCGATGACGGTGGCGCGGGCGGCGCCGATCATCATGCCCAGCGAGGGTTCCGGCGGCACCACCCCAAGGCCGAGGAACGACAGGCCCGATTCCAGCACGACCGACATAGCCATGACAAAGCTGAACTGCACGCTCAGCGGTCCGGCGATATTGGGCAGGATGGTGCGCAGCACGATGCGGGCAGGCGAAGCCCCCATCAGCCGCGTGGCCTCGACGTAATCGAGGGTGCGGATGGTCAGCACGCTCGCATGTGCCACGCGGGTGAACGAGGGCACATAGACCAGCGCCAGCACCGGCACCAGTGTCAGCGGGCCGGAGCCGTAAAGCGTCGCCGCCAGCATTGCCAGCAGCAGCGGCGGGAAGCACAGGACGATATCCATGAACCGCATCGACAGCATCTCGGTCAGGCCGCGGTTGTAGGCGGCAACGATCCCCAGAAGCGAGCCGATCACCCCGGCCAGCACCGCAGCACTGCCCGAAATCAGGATGGCACCACGCAGGGCATGGACCAGGCGCGACAACAGATCACGGCCGATTTCGTCCTGGCCCAGCAGATGCGCCGCCGAAGGACCGGCAAAGCGATTGGCGACGTCCAGCTTCAGCGGGTCGTGCAACGGCAGGATCGGGGCGGCCAGCGCCAGCAGGACGATGACCGACAGAAGGATGCCCGAAGGCGACAGCAGGGCTTTCTTCATTTCCGCACCCGGGGATCGACAAGGCCATAGATGATGTCTACCAGCACATTGAGCGCGATGTAGCAGGCCGAAACCACCAGGATCACGCCGGTCACCACCGGATAATCGCGCGCGCTGACCCCCGCGACCAGCATGCCGGACAGGCCCGGCCAGTTGAATACGCTTTCCACCAGCACCGTGCCCGCAAGCAGCCCGCCCAGTTGCAGCGCCACGATGGTGATGACCGGCATCAGGGCGTTGCGCAGCACATGGCGCAGCGTGACCTGCCGCGCGGGCACCCCCTTGGCGCGGGCCGTGCGCACATAGTCCAGTGGCATCACATCCAGCATCGAGGCGCGGGTGATGCGGAAGACCACCGCCGACAATCCGACAGCAATGGTCGCCGCCGGCATGAGCAGCAGGATCAGGTGCCGCCCCGGATCCCGGTCGAAGGCGACATAGCCGCCAGCGGGCAGCCAGCCCAGATATTGCGCGAAGATCAGCACCATCAGCGAGCCGATCACGAAGACCGGAACGCTTTGCGCGGTACCTGCCATGGCATTAGCCATGCGGCTGAACAGGCCGGTCGGGCGCAGCGCGGCCACGATCCCGGCGGGCAGGCCGAGCAGCAGACTCAGCAGACCCGCCGCCCCGATCAGTTCCAGCGTGCGGGGCAGGCGGCGCAGGATCTCGCGCGCGACCGGCGTTTCATCCACCAGCGAACGGCCAAGATCCATATGGGCCAGCTGCTCCATCTTGAACAGATATTGCTGCCAGACCGGGAGGTTCAGCCCCAGATCCTCGCGCAGCAGCGCCACCATGGTCGGATCGGGCGTGCCACCGCTGTTCGACAGCAGCAGCTCGACCGGATCGCCAGGCACGAAGTTGATGGAAAGAAAGACCAGGGTGATGACGACCCAGAGCATCACGACGCCCTGTAGCACCCGGCGAAGGAACCAACCCATTGTCTCTGCCTTCGGACTGTGGGGGAAGGGGGTTCACGGCGCGGCGGGCGCCGGGAACACGCGGCGGGCGCGGCCGTCAGCGCGGCCGCGCTGCCATGATGTCAGGCAATGTCGATCTTGTCGAACAGCACCGACGAGAAAGGCGACAGCTGGTCGGGCAACATGGCCAGCGGCGTCACGGCGGCAGAGCGGCCGAAGCCGGTGGCACGATAGGCAACGCCACACATGGTCGTATTGTCCAGCGCGATCTGGTCGGCAGCCCGGTAGATCTCGACCCGCTTCGCCTCGTCAAACTCGCCGCGGCCCTGCGCCAGCAGGTCGCTGAGACCCGGCGCCTCGATATCCCGGCTGCGCGAATAGGCATGCGACAGTGCGGGGTCCATGATCGACACGGCACCATCGGGATCGAGGCTGTCCAGACCGAAGCCCTGAACCGCGAAATCACCGGCACCGCGCGTGCCCAGGGCCACGCGGGTTGCCCAGTCGGGCATGTTCAGCTCTACCTCAATCCCCACCTCGGCCAGATGGCTTTGCACCAGAACGGCGGTATCGCGGTGCATGGTATACTGCGAGGTGGCCAGAAGCTGCACCTTCAGCCCGGTTTCATACCCGGCTTCCTTCAGCAGCGCCCTGGCCTTGTCCGGGTCATAGCCCCAGTAATTCGCCTGTTCCTCGTTCCAGAAGGGCGATCCGCTGGCGCGCGGGATGCCCCGCATCTCGGCTCCGTAGCCGAAGAACACCGACTCGACGAATTCATTGCGTTTCAGCGCAAAGGCCACCGCCTGACGCAGGCGGGCATCCTTGAACGGCCCCGAGCCGTTGAAAGTGAGGAACATGAAGGCGCCGGAATCGACCTTGTCCAGCGCCAGCGCGCTGTTCGCCTCGATCTGCTTCATCGCCGACCACGGGACGTAGTCGATCAGGTCGACATCCCCTGCCGTCAGCGCGGCGACCCGTGCGTTTTCGTCGACATAGGGCGTGATGAGGATGCTTTGCAGATGCGGCAGCCCCTCTTTGAAATAATGCTCGTTGGGCTCCAGCTCAATCCCGACGCCTTTTTCCGCTGACACGATCCGATACGGACCGGCGCCGGTGCCCTGATCCTCGGCATCGGTCGATCCGGCCTTGAGGATCGAGAAGAACGGATAGGTCATCAGCGAGGGGAGGGTCGCCATCGGTGCTTCGGTGGTCAGCCGGAAGGTCAGATCGTCCACCACCTCGAAGCCGGTGATCTTCTTCACCCCGTCATACATATAGGCGCCGGAGTTATCTGCCGCGATCTGCTCGAAGGTCCAGCGCACATCCTCGGCGGTGACCGGGCTTCCGTCGTGGAACATGGCCGCGCGCAGCTTGAAAAGCCAGGTCGTCGGGGATTCCGAAGTCCAGCTTTCCGCCAGTTCGCCGACAAGCTGCCCGCTGGGGTCATAGTTGATCAGGTTGCGGTTGATCAGCGACGAAACCATGTGGCCGGAATAGCCGACCAGAATCCACGGGCGCAGATGGGCCGGATAGGTCGAAAGACCGATGCGCAGGGTCTTGCTGGCCTGGGCGGTGGCGAAGCGGGTTCCGAACATGAAGCTTGCGGTGCTTGCAGTGGCGATCTGCAAGAGGGTGCGGCGGCTGAAATTCATCGGGCGGTTCCTGTTGGGTTGAAGTTGGCCATCGCAATGGCGGTCACGGTGCTGCGTTCTGACCACCCCGACGGGCGGAATGCGCATGTTCCAGTAGGGTCAGGCTAGGGTCACAGCGCGTGAAGGGTCAAGAAAATTCCAACTAAGGGACCGGATATCAACTTGTCAGTCCAATAATCAGATTATACCGTGATGAATTTATGCTCATCCTTGCGGCTTCTGACCGTCAGAAGCAGTCCTCCACATCGTAATGTACCGGAATGGTTGAGACAGAGGCGCTTGGCGGAAGTTCCAGCGCCATACCGACAATCCGTGCCACATCCTCGGGCCGGGTAAGGCGTTCCGAATCGACCCGCCCGCCCGCCGCACCAAGGCCCATGTCGGTGGCGATGAAGCTGGGACAGACCTCCGTCACACGCAGCCCACAGTCGCGCCCCTCTTGTCGCAGGGCGGCAGCCAGCCCTGACACCGCATGCTTGCTGATGCCGTAAAGCCCCGATGCGCGCGATTTAATCCGCTTGCCCGACAGCGACGAGATAACGACGATCCGTCCCACCGGAGGGGCAACCAGCGCGGGCCACACGGTTTGCGCCAGCCGCAGCGGCGCTTTCAGATTGACCTCCAGCAGCCGGTCAAGTTCGTCCATCCCGGCCTCAAGCACCGGCGTGGAGGAATGGATGCCCGCATTCAGCACCAGCCCGTCCACCCGCCCGAAATGCGCCAGTGTGGCCGCAAGCCAGGCCTCGCCGGTCTGCGGTTGCAGCGCGTCATAAGGGCAGACAAGGCAATCCGGATGATCCGGCACGACCGGGTTGCGCATGCCCGCACTGATGCACCAGCCACGCGCCAGCAGATCCTGCACGATGGCATGGCCCAATCCGCGCGAGGCGCCACTGATCATGGCGACGCGACGGGGTTCGTTCATATTCTTCTCCCTGGGGTGTCAGATCGCCTTGGCCTGCCGGTCGGCCTCGTCGATACGGGCCAGTTCTTCCCGCATCACGGCGACGATTTCGAGTTCCTGTTCCTGCGTCAGACTGCCGATCGGGGTCAGCACCGACATGGCGACCTCCAGCCCCAGCCAGGTATCGCTGAGCACCGGCAGCGCCAGTGCCAGCGATTCAATCCCCAGCGTCGAACGCACGCCGCGCACATAGCCTGTCTGGCGATAGGCAGCGATATCGGCCTCGATCTGGTCCAGCGACAGTTTCCATTGCTGCAAGGCACTGGCATTCTGGTCGAACACCACCTGTCGGCTGCGGTCGTCCATCTTGGCCAGCATGACGATCCCCGCCGGGCTGACCGAAAGCGGGATCCGCCCGCCGATACCGCTGACGAAGGGCTGTGCCGCAATCACACCCAGTTCCAGATCCAGACAGGCGATATCCACCCCGGCGCGCATCATCAGATAGGTCGACCGCTGCACCCGCGCCGACGTCGCGATCAGCGCCGGGCGGTAACGGCGGATGATCTCGCCCACCGCAGGCACCCGATGCGCCAGCGCATAAAGCGTCGGACCCAGCCGGTAATTGCCGCGCGTCCCGCTCTGGATCACCAGACCACGGCTGCCAAGCGCCACAAGGCTGCGATGTACGGCGGATTTGGCATCGCCGGTCGCCTCGGCCAGTTGCGCCAGCGACATGCCCAACGAACCGGCCTCGCCCAGAATCAGCAAAAGATCGGCCGCGCGTTCGGCGTTGGAGGAGGATTGTCTGACCAAGGTATTCTCGCTGGTTGGGGCGATGGCAGGCTTTCCCGCCATCGCCCCGCTGTCAAGCAGGTAAGCCGCTCAGACCCGGCGCCGTTCCCTGAGGTCGGTGGCACGGCGGTCGGCAGGGCGGCGGGCCGGATCGCCATAGCCACCCGCGCCGGGCGTGACAATTTCCAGCACATCGCCCGGCTGCATGTCGACAGAGTGCCGCTCGAACCCGCTTTTCACCCCATTCAGCGTGAAATAGCCAGATCCGCCCGACTGCCCCCCGGCAAGACCCCAGGCTGCCGTCGACAGCCGCGCGCCCATGACCTGCACCCGGCAGGCGCGTTCCGCACGGTAGACGCGGCGCAGGCCCATGCCGCCCACGAACTCTCCGTCACCGCCCGAGCCGTCCACCAGCTCATACCGGCGCAGGGTAATCGGATATTCGTTCTCCAGCGCCTCGACCGGCAGGTTGGACGTGTTGGTCATATGCACATGCACGCCATCCAGCCCGTCCTTGTTGTGACGCGCCCCGAAGCCGCCGCCGATTGTTTCCAGATAGACCCACAGCGCGCCATCCGGCCGGGTGCCGTTGAAGCTTGCGACATGGACCGAGCCGTTACAGGCCGCCACCACCCGCTCGGGGATCACCTGCGCGAAAGCACCATGGATCAGGTCGACGACCCGCTGGCAGGCGGTGATGCGCCCGTCCACGGCCGCCGGATGGGCGCAGCGCAGGATCGTGCCTTCCTCTGCATTGACGGTAATCGCCCGCGCCAGCCCGGCATTCGGCAGAATGGTCGGATCAACCACGGTTTTCATCGCGTAATAGACGGTGGCGAGCAGCGCGGTATAAACCACGTTCAGACCGGCGCGCACCTGTGGCGGGCTGTCGAAATCCAGCGTGGCCTCATCGCCGGCAATGGTGATGCGGACCGAAAAATCCAGCGGTTTATCGAGCGATTCACTGTCGAACACATCGGAGAAGGCATAAACCCCGTCAGGGATAGCACGGATACCCGCACGCATCTTGCGGTCGGCGTAATCCATCAGCTCCTCACCTGCGGCAAGGACATCGGCCAACCCGTACTTGACGCAAAGTTCGGCCATGCGGATCGCGCCCAGACGGTTGGCGGCGATCTGCGCCCGCAAGTCCGAGATCCGTTCGGACGGCACCTGACAGTTCAGCAGGAACAGGCGCTGGATATCCTCTTGCAGCACACCGGCACGATACAGCCGCACCGGCGGGATGCGCAGACCTTCCTGATAGATATGGTCGTGTCCGCGATCCGCGAAATCGGAATGGTGCGCGGTGTTGATCGCCCAGGCGATCAGCGCGCCATCGTGAAAGATCGGCTCTGCCAGAACGATATCGGGCAGGTGGGTGCCGCCGCCCTCGTAGGCATCATTGCCCATGAAGATATCGCCGGGCTGGATGCTGTCCGCCGGGATTTGCCGCAGGATATAGGGGATGAAGCCAATGAAGCTGCCAAGGTGCATCGGGATATGTTCGGCCTGGCACAACATGCGGCCCGAGGCATCGAACAATGCAGTCGAACAGTCGCGGCGTTCCTTGATATTGGTCGAGTAGGAAGCACGCACCAGTGCCTCGCCCATTTCCTCGACAGTCGAGGCGAAGGCGGAACCGATGACCTCTACGGTGATCGGGTTGAGCTTCGCACGGGAAACCGGGGTCTGCGCATTCATGCCGATTGCTCCAGAATGAGGTTGAGATAGGCATCGACCGTCGCGGTCATGTCGGGGGGCACCACGGTCGTGCTGTCCATCTGGTCGATGATGGCAGGGCCTGCGATGCGGTTGCCCGCCAGCAGCCTGTCGCGGTTGTACAGGGTGGTTTCCACGAAATCCCCGGTCTCGGGCATCCAGACCGGGCGGGTGCCGGTGATCGCAGCGGTGGCGTCCGCCCCGGCATCGGGCTGGGGCTGGAAATCGGCCTTTTCCACCAGCCCGCTTGCCGCGATGCGGAAGGTGACAAGCTGGATCGGCTCGCCTTCGGCGACAAAGCCGTAAAGCTGCCGGTGTGCCGCTTCAAACCCGGCCTCGATCTGGCGCAGGGTTTCCGCCGTCACCGGCCCGCTGGTCACCGGAACCGAGATTTCATAGTTCTGCCCGGCGTAGCGCACATCGACACTGCGCTCGATCAGGCGGGCGCCGGTCAGGATATCCTCTGCGTCGAACCAGGCTTCGGCCTGCGCCTCCAGATCGGCATAGGTCGCCGAAAGCATCCCGGTATCCGCGCCGCTGAGCGGTGTCAGGCTGGTGGCCGAGAAATCGGCGCGCAGATCGGTCATCAGCAGGCCAAGCGCACACAGCACGCCGGGCGTGCGCGGGATCATCACGCGGGTCATCCCCAGCGCGCGGGCCAGCCGCGCCGCCTGCACCGGGCCCGCGCCGCCAAAGGCCAGAAGGGTGTAATCCCGCGGATCATGCCCCCGCTGGACCGAGATCACCCGGATCGCCTTTGCCATATTGGCGATGACGATATCCAGAATGCCGTTCGCCGTTTCCATCAGGCCAAGGCCCAGCTTGTCGGCCAAAGTCTGCACTGCCGCCTGCGACAGGCTGCGGTCGATCTTCATGCGGCCGTTCAGCAGATATTCCGGGTTCTGGGTCTGCATCAGCACATTGGCGTCGGTCACGGTGGGTTCGGCATTGCCCAGCCCGTAGCAGGCCGGCCCCGGATTGGCTCCGGCCGACCGGGGCCCGACCTTCAGAAGCCCGCCATTGTCGACATAGGCGATCGACCCGCCCCCGGCTCCGACCGTATGAATGTCCAGCATCGGCACTTTCAGCGGATAGCCATGCACCACGGATTCGTTCACCACGCGGCATTTGCCATTGCTCAGCAAAGCCACATCGGAGGAGGTTCCCCCCATGTCAAAGGTGATTAGGTTGTCAGTGCCGGTCATCCGGCCGATGGCCTGCGCCGCCACCACCCCGGTCGATGGCCCTGAAAGGACGGTACGCACCGGGTTTTCGGCGGCGGTGTCGAAGGCGATCACCCCGCCGTTCGATTGCGTCAGCTGCGGTGCCACGCGCAGACCCAGATCAGCCAGTTTCTTCTGCAAAGCCTTGACATAGACCTGCATGACCGGGCCAAGATAGGCATTCACCACCGTGGTGGACAACCGCTCATACTCACGGAACTCGGGCGCGATCCGGTGCGAGATTGCAACGAAAGCCTCGGGGAATTCTTCCGTCAAAATGGCTGCGGCGGTCTTCTCATGCTCGGCATTCAGGAAGCTGTAAAGGAAGCTGACGGCGACGGATTGCACGCCTTCGGCTTTCAGGCTGCGCACTGCCGCGCGGAAGGCATCAGCATCAAGCCCTTCCTCTACCGTGCCGTCCGGCCGCACCCGTTCGGCCACGCCAAGCCGCAGGTCGCGCGTCACCAGTGTTTCGGGCTTGTCGGCTTGCAGGTCGTAAAGATGCGGGCGTTTCTGGCGGCCGATCTCCAGCAGGTCGCGGAACCCTTCGGTGGTGATCAGCCCGGTCTTCACGCCGCGCCCTTGAATCAGCGCATTGGTCGCGACCGTCGTGCCATGACCCAAAAACGAAACTTCGGCGGCACTGGCGGAAACCTGTTGCAGACCTTCGGCCACACCCTGCGTGATGCCGCGCGACGGATCGTCGGGGGTGGAGGAAACCTTCCAGGTGACCACCTCGCCGCTGTCCTCGTCAAAGAGGCACACATCGGTGAAAGTTCCGCCGGAATCGACGCCAATCCGCCAAGTCATGTTCTGATCCTAAGCTGTCCGCAAGCGCGCAAAGGCGCCCTGTCTGCGTTCAGCCAAGCGGCAGGAGGGGTGGAGTGTCAATCTAATTCCAAATTTTAATATTATACGATATTATAAAATCCTATAAAAGGAATAATTTGTGCATTCTCTAGACTTCTACATAGCATCCCGCGCCCGCGCGCCGCCGCCAAGGAAGGTGATTCAACGAGTCAACTTCCGGCAGCAGATGCGAAGTGACCGCGTTCAGGCGGAGTTGCTGCACGACATACCAGTCTGTTTTATTGTGGCCTATCTCGGGGCAACAGATGCGAGAGAGTAACCAGCACCACAGCAATCCCGCGAAGCATGCCACTGATGGCTCAAGGGTGGTTGCGCCAGTTTCGGCTACCACCGCCGAAGCCGCGCTGAAACCAAGATGCACTGCATCAAGCTTCTCGGGCAGCGCCTGTCCGCGCGGGACTTCGACCGTCAGGTTGCAGAGTTCCAAGTCCGTGTCGCCGTCCTGAACGGGTTCACCGCCCTCGGCACACCCATCACAGAGGTCGCAGGATAGGTCTGTCCGGGGAAAGGGGAGGCCCGGCCATCACCCGATTTGTGCAACACAGCCCAACAGAGCCCTCCTGCAGTGCTCCCAAACTGAAACAGCTCGGGCGGTTCTATAATGAACCGGCAGGAGGGGCATCCAATCCATTATTTTAGAATGTGCCCGCGCCACATCAGTTATTCAGATAAGGATAGTTATGTTGCATTAAAAATATGTCAGCCCTGCCGTCCGCCACGAACGGCAGCGCTGAGTGTAACGCTTCACATTGTCACGTCGGGCACCGCATGACGCAGGTCGACCGCCTGACCCGTGCGGGCGCTTTCCTGTGCGGCCATGCCGATGGCTACGGCCCACCAGCCGTCCGTCAGGCTGACTTCGGGGGCCTGAGCGCCTGCAACCACGCGGGCAAAACCCTGATGCTGATAGAAGGTCGACCCGTTGTGATCGCCCGCAGCCAGCAAATCGGGGTCCACCGGCACTTCCAGCAAGCGCGGCCCCTTCGGCTCGCGCGGGCTGACAATCACCTGCGGCACCGGCGGGGCACCCAGATGCGCAGGCCAGAACCGGCCCGGCCCCGGTACCAGACATTCGATCTTGCCCAGGGGCCCGACGGCGCTGATCGGTTCCGTCGCAAAGTTTTTCTGAATGCGGAATAGCTCAGCCGCAGGGCAGACTTATGCTGCGAGCCCGGCGAAGATCTGGAAAGCAGTTTCCCCGTTGGCCAGAATCTGCCCCTTGCGGATCATGT